>OGMN01000731.1_pt1 | contig 31721 bp, 24 predicted proteins | sample 1573211 | NCBI WGS metagenome assembly OGMN01 (sample SAMEA2581876, study PRJEB24529) | metagenome | biome: Human gut stool | place: China | collected 2011
TTACTTGTTCTCCGCCAACTCGATCAGCGTGCGGACGGCGAAACCGGTGCCGCCCGCGGGACAGTTGGGGATTTTGCGGGTGACGAATCCGGGCCCGGCGATGTCGAGATGCGCCCAGCTTCCGTCGAACGTGATGAACTGCTTGAGGAACACGGCGGCGCTGCTCGCCCCGCCCGCCCGCGCCCCGGCGTTGGCGAAGTCGGCGGTTTCGCTCTTGAGCAGTTCAAAATAGCGGTCCCAGAGGGGCAGGGGCCAGTAGGGTTCACCCACGATGTCGCCGAAGTCCTTGATGCGCTGGGCAAGGGTGGCGTCCTGGCAGAACAGGCCCGCCACGTCGTCGCCGAGGGCCACGACGCACGCGCCCGTGAGGGTCGCCACGTCCACGATCATGGAAGGGTTCCAGCGCCGCTGCGCGTAGGTCAGGGCGTCGCAAAGCACAAGGCGCCCCTCGGCGTCGGTGTTGACGATCTCCACGGTCTTGCCGCTGAGGGTCTTCACCACGTCGCCGGGCCGGGTCGCGCGGGCGTCGGGCATGTTCTCGGCGCAAGCCATCAGGCCGATGACGCGGCGGGGCGTTTCGAGCTGGCCGAGGGCTTCGAACAGGCCCATGACCGCGGCCGCGCCGCCCATGTCGCCCTTCATTTCCCACATCCCGGCGGCGGGCTTGATGGAGATCCCGCCGCTGTCGAAGGTGATGCCCTTGCCCACCACGATGAGCGGAGCTTCGTCGGCGTGCCCGGCGGGGGCGTGCTCAAGGATGATCAGGCGCGGATCGTTGGCGGAACCGGCGGCGACGGCGGCGAACGCGCCCATGCCGAGGGAAACGATGTCCTCGCGTTCGAGCACTTCGCAGTTCATGTCGTGGCGTCGGGCGAGCTTGCGGGCTTCTTCCGCCATGTCTTCCGGCGTGAGGCTGTTGGCCGGGGTGTTGGCGAGGTTGCGTGCGAGGATGACGGCTTCGGCATGGGTCTCGCCGCGCCGGGCGGCAAGGCGGGGGAAGTCCGGCACGTTGGCGTCGCAGAACAGGAGGGCCAGCCAGCGCGGATCGGCGTCTTCGGGCTCTTTGGACTTGAACGCCTTGTTGCGCCACAGGCCGAGCATGGCGGCGCAGACGATTTCTTCAATGGTGCGCTCGACATCGGCGTTGAAGCGGGCCAGACCGGAAACGGGGAGGGCGAGCGTGTCCACGCCAAGTTCGCGGCAGCGGACGGCTGCGGCCCCGGCGCCCTTGCGGATCTCCTCAAGCGTTTCCGCATACGTCAGCGCGTCGAGTTTGCCGAGGCCGACCACGACGGCGCGGGACAGAGGGTGCGCGGGCGGGCCGTAGAGGAGGCCCATTTCGCCTTTTTTCCCGTGGAAGTCGCGCATCCCCGGCGCGATGGACATCCACGGCGCGGCGTCCAGCAATTCGGGGTAGGCTTTTTCCAGTTTCTCGTCTTCCGACAGGAACACGATCACCGCGTCCGCCGACCAACTTTCCGGCCCTCCGGCCTGAAAACGCAATTCCATTGTAAACGCTCCTTTGGGAAGAGGCATTGGGGAAGGGAGAGAAAAACTCCCAGAGAAAGGGCTTTTCTCTCCCCGCCTTAAACCCCGTCCTGTTCTTTCCTAAGGCTTTTGTGTTTGTAGGCTCCGGTGGAGCCTTTTTTCCTCGCTGCCGAAACGTGGGCAACGGGGGCGCTACTCCGAAGAAATCCCGTATCCTTTCAACTTGCGGTGCAGGTAGCTGCGCTCAAGGCCGATGGTCTCGGCGAGCCTTGTGATGTTGCCGCCGCATTCGTGGAGCTTCGCCTCAAGATAGCGGGCCTCGAACACGGCCCGGGCCTTCTTGAAATCAAGATCCGGGCCCAGCACCGCGGATTGCGGCAGGAATGCGGGTTCGCAGGCGGCGGAAGCGGCCTCGGCAGACGGCTCCGGCTTGCCCTGCGGGGTCATTTCAGGCGGGAGATCCACGGGGAGGACAGTCTTGCCCCCAAAGAGGATCACCATGCGCTCCGCGAAATTGCGCAGTTCGCGCACATTGCCGGGCCACGGGTAACGGCGGAGGCGTTCCATCGTTTCCGGCGCGTAGACGGGCGCTTTGCAGGCGTGTACGCGGCACAGGCGTTCCGTGAAGGCCGCCAGCAACAGATCGAGGTCTCCCCCGCGCTCGCGCAGGGGGGGCAGGTGCAGCGGGACCACGCGGAGCCGGTAGTACAGGTCTTCGCGGAACGTCCCGGCGGCAATGGCCTCTTCAAGGTTTTTGTTCGTCGCGGCGATGACCCGCACATCCACCTTGATGGTCCGCGTGCCGCCCACGCGCTCGAATGACTGCTCTTGAAGGATGCGGAGGATCTTGGCCTGCGTCTTCAGGCTCATGTCCCCGATTTCGTCGAGGAACAGTGTGCCGTTGTTCGCCATTTCGAAGCGTCCGGCCCGGGCCTGATCCGCGCTGGTGAACGCGCCCTTTTCATGCCCGAACAACTCGCTTTCGATGAGCTCCTCGGGAATGGCGGCGCAGTTCACCGCAATCATGGGCGCATCGGCGCGCCGGCTCCCGGCGTGCAGGGCGCGGGCGGCGAGTTCCTTGCCCGTGCCGTTTTCCCCGGTGAGCAGTACCCACACGTCCGTGGGGGCGACGCGGGCCAGCAGTTCCTGGAATTTGAGCATGACCGGGGACTGGCCGATGAGTTCGTCCTGTTCGGGCAAAACGGTACGGAGCACCTGATTTTCCCGGCGCAGGGAACCCGCTTCAAGGGCGCGGGCCGCGACGATGACGACCTTTTCCAGCGAAAGGGGCTTTTCGATGAAATCGTAGGCCCCTTGCTGGATGGCGCTTACGGCGGTCTCGATGGTTCCGTGCCCCGAGATCATCACGACGGGCAGATCGGGATGGTTCCCCTTGAGGCGCGCCTGCGCGGTGAGGCCGTCCATGCCGGGCAGCCAGATGTCGAGGAAAACGAGATCCGGACGTTCCGCGTCGGCGACCTCAAGCCCTTCCTCGGCGGTGGCGGCCTCAAGCACTTCGTACCCTTCGTCCTCCAAAATGCCCCGGAGCGAGAACCGGATGGGTTCCTCGTCGTCGATGATCAGAATGCGTGCCATACCGTTTCACCCTTGTTCATTCACAATATGCCGTTATGCATCGGAAAGCAGTTTCAGCCCGGCGATGCCCGCGAGGATCAGCCCGATGCACAGAAGGCGCGCCGGGGATGCCGATTCGCCGAAAAGGACGATGCCGAGCAGCGCCGTGCCCACAGCCCCGATGCCCGTCCAGACCGCGTAGGCGGTGCCGATGGGAAGGTGTTTCAGGGCCGAGGCCAGCAGGAAAAAGCTCAGGGCCATGAGGACAAGCGTCGCCACCGAAGGCCAGAACCGCGTGAACCCGTGGGAACTCTTTAAGCCGATGGCCCAGCCTACCTCGAGCAATCCGGCCAAAACAAGCAGAAACCAGTGCATACATTACCTCGCCATGTTGTCGAGGCCGTCCCCGGTTCGTAAGCAGCCGCAGGGCCGTCCCTGCGGTTTGGAATATTGGAGAAAGCCCCCTCCCCGGCCCCCCCCCCGCAACAATTTTGACTGGTGGGGAGGGAACCCGGAGGGAGTCCCTTCGCATCAAAAAACAAGGCTGTATCGCAGTAACCGATTGATATTCTATTTCATGTAATCCAAGATAAATACTGAGGAAACCTTTTCGTCGTTGGGCTTGCCAACAAATGCCTTCAAAAGGCTCAACGAAATCAATTACTGTAACCTTGCGCCAATCAAATGCCGTGCAAAGCTAAATTCTGGGGGCGCGGAACCGGGGGACGTGCGCCAAGAGCTTGCCCTTCAAACCACTTCCACCCTTCATCGACCCTTACGAAAGTCTTGGGAGGCGGAGGGGGGAGGAGGGACCTTTCTCCAGAAAGGTCCCTCCTCCCCTCCCCAATTCTCTCACTGCCTACTGCGCCGTCGTCACCGCGGGCTCGTGATGGCGGCGGAGGGACTCGATAAGGGAGGGGCAGTCGCTCTTGTCCCAAATGGCGTCCTCGGGCGCGTCGAGGGCAATGGGGAGCACCTCGTCCACATGGTCCACGAGCTCGATGCGCAGCGTCTGGAGGATCTCGTCAGGCACTTCCTTGAGATCCTTGGCGTTGTCGCGCGGGATGATCACGGTCGCCATCTCGGCGCGGCTGGCGGCGAGAAGCTTTTCACGCAGGCCGCCGATGGGCAGCACACGCCCGCGCAGGGTGACTTCGCCGGTCATGGCCACGTCATGCCGCACGGGGATGCCGAGCAGGGCGGAAACGAGGCTCGTGGTGATGGCGGTGCCCGCCGAGGGGCCGTCCTTGGGGATCGCGCCTTCGGGGAAGTGCGTGTGGATGTCGATCTCGCTGTGGAAATCGGGCTTGAGCCCCAGCGCCGCGGCCCGGGAACGTACATAAGAAAGCGCCGCCTTCGCGGACTCGCTCATGACTTCGCCGATCTTGCCGGTGGTGGCCACATTCCCCTTGCCGGGCATGATCACCGTTTCCACATTGAGCAGCACGCCGCCCACGCCCGTATAGGCCAGACCGTTGACCACGCCGACCTTGGGGGACTTTTCGTTCTCGTCCATGCGGTACTTCTTCACGCCGAGATAGGTTTCCAGATCCTCCGGCGTAATGGTCACGCACTGGTCGAGGTTGTCCTCTTCCACCAGCTTGATCGCGGTTTTGCGGCACAGTGCGCCGATTTCGCGTTCAAGGCTGCGGACCCCGGCCTCGCGCGTGTAGGAACGGATGACCTCGGTGAGCGTCTCCTCGGGCAGGGATATGTTCCCGGGCTTGAGGCCATGCTCCTTGATCTGGCGCGGCAGGAGGAAGTCACGGGCGATATGCTTTTTCTCTACTTCGAGATAGCTGGAAAGCTCAATGATTTCCATACGGTCCTGAAGCGGAGCGGGGATATTGTGCAGCGAGTTCGCCGTGGTGATGAAGAACACCTTCGACAGGTCGTAGTCGATGTCGAGATAGTGGTCGTTGAAGGTCTTGTTCTGCTCGGGGTCGAGTACCTCCAGCAGGGCGGACGCGGGATCGCCCCGGTAATCGGAGCTCATCTTGTCGATTTCATCAAGGCAGAACAACGGGTTGCTGGACTTGGCGCGTTTGAGGGCCATGATGATCTTGCCGGGCATGGCTCCCACGTAGGTGCGCCGGTGGCCGCGGATTTCGGCTTCGTCGCGCACCCCGCCGAGGGACAGGCGCACGTATTCGCGCCCCGTGGCCGTGGCGACGGAGCGGGCCAGCGAGGTCTTGCCCACGCCGGGAGGCCCTACGAGGCAGAGGATGGGGCCTTTGAGCGCGTTGGTGAGCTTCTGGACGGCGAGGAACTCAAGGATGCGCTGCTTGGGCTTCTCAAGGCCGAAATGGTCGGCGTCGAGGATGGCGCGGGCCTCGGGAATGTCGATGCTGGTTTCCCGCATGTCGTTCCACGGCAGTTCCAGAATCCAGTCCACATAGTTGCGGACGATGGCGTATTCGGCGGAGGCCGGGGCCATCATGCGCAGCTTCTTGAGCTCGGACATGCCCTTTTCCCGGGCTTCCTCAGGCATGTTCTTGGCCTTGAGCATCTGCTCAAGCTCCGCGATCTCGGCCTGCGGATCGTCTTCGCGGCCCATTTCCTTGTTGATGGCCTTGATCTGCTCGGAAAGATAGTATTCCCGCTGGTTTTTATCCATCTGGTCTTTGACGCGGCTCTTGATGCGCCGTTCCATCGAGACCCGTTCCATCTCGGTATTCAGGAACTCGTAAACCTTTTCAAGGCGCTGTCCTGGATCGGCCAGCTCCAGCGCTTCCTGTTTTTTGGGGTATTCGATTTTGAGCAGGGGCAGGATGGTGTCGGCGAGCTGTCCGGGATCGCGCAGGGCGGAGACGGCGGAAAGGATCTCCGGAGTGAGTTTTTTGTTGGTATGGGCGTATTCCGCGAGGATTTCCTTTGTGGCCCGTACCAGCGCTTCGGTTTCCGGGCCGTCATTGCGCATGATGGGCAACGGCGTGACCACGACCTTGGGGAAGGCATCCGTCCCGAACGGGTTTTCCTGATCTTCGGGCGTCAGAGGCCGCCAGCTGATGCGGTACAGGCCCTCGAAGAGCACCTTGATCGGGCCTTCAGGCAGCCTCATGTACTGGAGCACGCGCCCGACCACGCCAACGGCATAGAGATCCGCCGGATCGGGCTTTTCCAGTTCGGGTTCGCGCTGCGTCACGAGGCAGATGCGCTTGCCGTAGTCGTTCACGGCGCTTTCGATGGCCTTGATCGAGGCTTCGCGGCCCACGAGGAGGGGCATGATCGAGTGCGGCGACATGACCACCTCCCGTAAGGGCATGAGCGGAAGCTCGAATCCCTCCAGTGTTGCATTGCTGGTGATGGCGTCGTTCGTTTCGTTCATGCTCGCTCCTTTAGAAGGTACGGAACCGGGGGAGGGGAGAAGGAAGCCTTCTGAAGAAGGGATTCCTTCTCCCCTCCCCCGGTTCCCCTCCTCTCATCTTCCCAAGGCTTTTATAACGGCCCCCAGCCCGGCTTCGTATGCCGCGACGGGCCGTATGGAAATTTTCATATTGCAAAGGGAAACGTCTGCCGCGTTTCCTCCCCACCGGTCGAAAGTCTTTGGAGGGATTGGGGGTGCAGGGGAACCTTTCTTCAGAAAGGTTCCCCTTCCCCCGCATTCTCCCTTACCACAAACCTTACGAAGCGATGTGCGCTTCGGTGTCGTAGATGTACAGCGGCGGGGCCTTCTTTTCGATGACCGCGTCGTTGATCACGCACTCCTTCACGCCGGGCATGGAGGGAAGCTGATACATGATGTCGAGCATGACGCTTTCCATGACGTTGCGCAGGCCGCGCGCGCCGGTCTTGCGCTCGATGGCCCTGTGGGCGATGGCACGCAGGGCGTCGGAGGTGAAGCGCAGGGTCACGTTGTCGAGCTCGAACAGCTTCTGGTACTGCCGGGTGAGGGCGTTCTTGGGCTCGGTCAGGATACGGACGAGGTCGTCCTCGCCGAGATCGTCCACGTGCGTCAGGACCGGGATACGGCCCACGAATTCGGGGATGAGCCCGAACTGCACGAGGTCGGCGGGATGCACCTGTTCGAGGAGCTCGCCGAGGGTGCGCTCCTTTTTGGTCTCCACCTTGGCCCCGAAGCCCATGCTGCCGCCGCGCATACGCTGCTCGACGATCTTGTCCAGGCCGATGAACGCCCCGCCCACGATGAACAGGATGTTCGAGGTGTCCATGCGGATGAACTCCTGCTGCGGGTGCTTGCGGCCGCCTTTAGGAGGGATGTTGGCTTCCGTGCCTTCGATGATCTTGAGCAGCGCCTGCTGGACGCCTTCGCCGGACACGTCGCGGGTGATGGACGGCCCGTCTGCCTTACGGGAGATCTTGTCGATTTCGTCGATGTAGATGATCCCCTTGCGGGCCGCTTCAAGGTCGTAGTCGGCATTTTGAAGCAACTGGACCAGAATGTTTTCCACGTCTTCGCCCACATACCCGGCCTCGGTCAGCGTGGTGGCGTCCGCGATGGCGAACGGCACGCGCAGGACGCGGGCCAGCGTCTTGGCGAGGAGCGTCTTGCCGCTCCCGGAGGGGCCGACAAGCAGGATGTTGCTCTTTTCGAGCTCCACACCGTCGTCGCCCTTGAGGGCGTCGGCGTAAAAGACGCGCTTGTAGTGGTTGTGCACCGCCACGGCGAGGATCTTTTTGGCCTCGTCCTGCCCGATGACGTATTCGTCGAGGCGGGCCTTGATTTCCTGCGGGGTGAGCAGGCGTTCGTCTTCGCGGACCTGCTCGATGGCGTTCTGGGCCATCATTTCGTTGCAGGTGGCGATGCACTCGTCGCAGATGTGCACGCCGTCCGGCCCGGAGACGAGCTGGTTCGCCTGCGTTTCGGTTTTGCCGCAGAAAGAGCAGCGGGGTTCGTTCGGGGGAGTGGTATTGGGCATCTCTCTTCCTATTCGGACTTTTCGGCGAGGAGGTCACGGCGGGAGGCGAGAACCTTGTCCACCAGACCATAGGCCTGCGCCATTTCGGCGGTCATGAAGTTGTCGCGTTCGGTATCCTGGGCGATCTTTTCGATGGGCTGGCCGGTATGCTTCGCCAGCAGCCCGTTGAGGGTCTCGCGCATACGCAGGATCTCGCGGGCATGGATGTCGATGTCGGTGGCCTGTCCCTGGAATCCGCCGAGGGGCTGGTGGATCATCACCTGGCTGTTGGGCAGGGCGTAGCGCATACCCTTCTGGCCCGCGCTGAGGAGGAAGGCTCCCATGCTGGCGGCGCGGCCCATGCACACGGTGGCGATGGGCGGGGTGATGTAGTTCATGGCATCGTAGATGGCCATGCCCGCCGTGACGGAGCCGCCGGGGCTGTTGATGTAGAGATAAATCTCTTTTTCCGGGTCCTGCGATTCGAGGAAAAGCAGCTGGGCGCAGATGAGGGACGCCACCGCGTCGTTGACCTCGGAGCCGAGGAGCACGATGCGGTCTTTCAGCAGGCGGGAAAAAATATCATAAGCGCGTTCGGTGCGGCCCGACGTTTCGACGACGATGGGCACCGTCATATCAAGAATATCTTGCATACTGTCTCCATATGATAATTGGGCATCAGGGCTTTCCCCGTCAGATAAGCACGATTGCGCCGTTGTCTCGGGATGAAGCCATAAAAACGGAAAATAGCACAGGGCCCCCATACAATAAAGAGGGGAGTGCGGACACTCCCCTCTCCTTATTTTTCCCAAAAAGCGGGCGGAAAACGGACTAGTCCGCGTTCTTGGGCTCGCTCAGGCTCACGGCGGGGACTTCGTTGATCTTCGCCTTGCTGTAGACCATTTCCAGGGCCTTGTCAGCGAGGATGCGGTCGCGCAGCTCATAGATCAGGCCGCTCTTGTGATAGGCTTCGCTGACCTTCTTGTAGTCCTGCTGGGCGCGCATGGCCATGCCGTAGATGGCCATTTCCACTTCCTGATCGTTGACGGTGATGTTTTCCTTCTGGGCGAGGGCCATCAGGAACACCTGGGGACGCAGGGTTTCGAGGGCTTCCTTCTTGGCTTCTTCGCGCTTTTCTTCCTGAGCCTGGTCCTTGCGGAGGTCGTCGAGGCCCATGCGCTGGAGCTTCATGGCCTGTTCCTGCACCACGCGCTCGACGCGGGCGTTCAGCATGGAATCGGGGATTTCGAAAGAAACCTTTTCAAGGAGGCCGTCGATGAGCTTCTTCATGGCTTCGCTGCGGGCGGCCTGAGCCTTCGTGGCGGAAACGTGCTCGACGATGGAGGCCTTCATCTTTTCCAGGCTTTCCTGGCCGACCTTCTGAGCGAACTCCTCGTTCACTTCGGGCTTCTGGCTGGTCTGGATCTTGTTCACCTTGATGGTGAAGATGACGGTCTTGCCGGCCAGCGGCTTGTGGGGGTAGTCGGCGGGGAAGTTCACGGGGCCGGTCTTTTCTTCGCCGACCTTGGCGGTCTTCACGAGGGCTTCGAAATCGGGGAGGGCCTGGCCCTGGCCGAGGGCCACGCCGAAGTTTTCGCCCTGCACGTCGTCGATCTTGTTGCCTTCCTCATCGGTGCCGGAGTAGTCGACATCCACGGTGTCGCCGTCCTGGGGCAGGCGATCTTCGGTCACTTCGGTAAGTTCCGCCATGCGGCCGCGGAGGTTTTCAATGATTTCGTTCACGTCGTCGTCGGACACGTCGGCCTTGGCCTGATCGACTTCGAGGCCTTCGTAGTTGGGGAACTCGATTTCGGGCAGCACGTCGAAGGTGACGTTGCACTTGAATTCGGTATCGCGGGCGAAGGCGTCATGGTTGTCCATTTCCATGCTGGAAACGGGGGTCAGGCTGGAGTCCTTGAGGGTCTTCTGGAGGAGGCCGTTGATCTCGTCCTGCGTGGCGCGGGCGTACACGTCTTCGCCGAAGCGCTTTTCCACTACGGACGCGGGGACTTTACCCTTACGGAAGCCGGGCAGGGACAGATCCTTCTGGAAGCCCTTGACGGCGGTGTTGATAGCGGCGTTCACATCATCCGCGGTCAGGGTGAAGGCGATCTTTTTTCGGGTAGGGGAAAGGTTTTCAACGACAAATTCCATGGGGATTCCCTCCTTAGGGGAGCCGACCTGCTCAAGGGCGGACGGACGAGCTTTTTATCAATCAAAACACGAAGTTTATGAATGCACCGGAAGGCTTTCTGGTGCGAGAGGGGGGAGTTGAACCCCCACGGAAATCCGCTGGATTCTAAGTCCAGTGCGTCTACCAATTCCGCCACTCTCGCCAGTCGGCACACAAAGGAGGGACTCTACTGCGAAATCCCAAAAATCGCAAGTTCCATCCTGTTCAGGTGGGGTTAGGTGGTACGGGAGAGAGCCGCCGCTTCGTCCTCATACTCCTTCAGCTTCCTGTAGAGCGTGGCGACGCCGATGCCGAGGGCGGCGGCAGCGGCCTTCTTTCCGGGCGTGTCGTCCCCGCAGCGGCGGACGGCGTCCAGAATGGCGTTGCGTTCCAGATCGCGGAGCGGGATGATCCCGCCGGGCGGGAGGGGGGTGGAGGGGGAAGGCGCGGAAGAGGGCAAGGCCCCGCGCACGGAGGGGGGGAGCATGTCAGGATGCAGGACCCCGCCGGGCGGGGCCATGTTGACCATAAACTCCATCACATTCTCGAACTCGCGCACGTTGCCGGGCCACGGGTAGGCGGAGAGGGCCGCGAGCATGTCCGGGCCGAGCGACGGGACCGGCTTGTTGAACCGGGCACTGTAGCGGGCGAGGAAATGGGAGGACAACAGCTCGATGTCGCCGTGGCGATCGCGCAGGGGAGGCACCTGCAGCGGGATCACGTTCAGGCGGTAGAAGAGATCCTCGCGGAAACGGCCTTGGCGCACCGCTCCGGCAAGATCTTCGTTCGTCGCCGCGATAATACGGATATCCACCTCAATGAGCCGGTTGGAGCCGAGGCGGGTGAAGGCCCGTTCCTGCAGGACGCGGAGCAGCTTCACTTGCAGGTAGAGCGGCATGGTGCTGATTTCGTCGAGGAACAGCACGCCCTTGTGGGCCAGCTCGAATTTGCCGATGCGCCCCTTGGCGCTCGCTCCGGTGAACGCGCCGCCCGTGTAGCCGAACAGCTCGCTTTCGAGCAGGGCGTCGGGGATGGCCCCGCAGTTGATGCCGATGAAGGGCTTGTCCCGGCGGCCGCTGGCGGCGTGGATGGCCCGGGCGACGAGTTCCTTGCCGGTGCCGGATTCGCCGGTGACGAGGACCGTGGACGTGGAGCCCGCGATCTGGCGGATTTGATCTTTCAGCTGGAGCATGGCGGGCGAGCGCCCGATGAGGTTTTCGACGCCGGAAAGGGAGTCCCCGAGGGAAGAGACGCGATCCGCCATGCGCGGCAGGGACTCGAAGGTGAAGACCGTGGCAAAATGGTAGTCCGACGGCGCGAGCGGGGTCATCTGGCCCATGAGCGTGTGCTTGCGGCTCCGGGCGGTGACCACGAATTCCTCGAGATCCGAAAAGGATTCCCCGGTCCGTTTGAACTGCACGTCCGTGGGCAGGCCGTCGTCCTTGAGCCCGAGATCACGGCGGGCGATGTCGTTCAGATAGGAAATGCCGCCCTTGGCGTTGAAGATGACGATGCCCCGGCTGTTGATTTCGAGAATCCGCAGCATGATGTCGAGGAATGACCGGGCGCGGAGCAGGTCGGCGTGGTCGTGGAGCTTGTGCAGGATGAATTCCGCGCAGCGCTCGATGAACTGGACGTACACGTCCTTGTGCCCGAGGACACGGGCGCGGTCCTCGTCGGTGGAGCAGACGAGCCCGATGACGCCGAGCACGTCGCTGCCGTCGATGATGGGCGTGCTGATGGAAAGGGTTTCTCGGCAGAGGTCGCGCCCCGGGCAGCGGGTGCAGATGAAATGCTCGCGGGGCGTCTCCATGACGAACGAGCGCCGGATGCGCATGACGTGGCGGTAGGTTTCGCCCTCGGCGCGGATGTTTTCCCCGACCCCGGAGGCATAGAGGCCCGTCCCGGCGAGGCGGTTCAGGCCCGCGTCCACGACTTCCACGTCCACGCCGACCACGCGGGCGATGAGTTCCGCATAGTCGGCCACCGTATCCCGGATGTCCAGCAGCATGGGCATTTAGGCTATCCAGATGACGTTGGCCTGACGCCCGCAGATCCCGTCCCGGCGGTAGGAGAAGAAGCTGTCCGGCATGGACGCCGTGCACAGATCGAGGCCGAAGATGCCTTCGTCCGGCAGGCCCGCCTCCAGCAGCTGATCGCGGGTCAGCCGCCAGAGGTTCATGGTCTTGTCGCGGGCGTTGAACCAGTTGGCGAAATCGGGGCCCCATTCCTTGCCGTAATTGACGAATTCCGAGCGCTGCGGCCCGAGGCTCGGGCCGCGCACGGCGAGCAGATCGCGGGCGTCGAGGCCGTAGCGCCCGCAGAAGGCCGCGATGCCGGACTGGAGGAAACGCAGGCGGTTGCCGCGCCAGCCGATGTGGAAGGCCGCGATGTGTCGCCCTCTCTTGTGCGCGACGAGGACGGGCTGGCAGTCGGCGGTCTTGATGATCAGGCCGATACCGGGTTTGTCCGTGGCAAGGCCGTCCCCTTTGGGAAAGGCGGGCGGCTCCACAAACCGCTCCAGCGGCGAGGCCGGGGGATCGAAAACGAGCGTATCGCCGTGGATCTGATCGAGTTCGGCGATTTCGGCAAGCTCAAGAGATGCGGCGAGATCCAGCCGGTTGGCCGAGACGCGCAAGGGATCGTCCCCTACCGTATAGGCGATGTTCCCGCCTCCATAGGGCCCTTCCGAAACGCCCCAGTCGCGGGTCTGGAAGGCGCAGCGGACGCCCGGGGCGCCGGGAAAGGCGAAGGGGATGAAGCTCAGAGCCATATGAGTTCCTTTTCGGTAGCGTAGCCGTGCATGGGGATGTCCAGAGGCCCGGCGGGAAATGCGGCGAGCTGGAGGGAGTGGACCAGCGCGAGCCGCTTCGCGCCGCCCCAGCCGGGCAGGGCGAGCAGACGGTCGTAGAAGCCCTTGCCGTACCCGAGGCGCGCCCCGGCGGGGCTGATGCCCACGGCGGGGACCAGAATCAGATCCGGCAGCCGGAGAGATGCATCCGTCCCGGAAGGCGGGACGAAGGTTCCGGCGGCGTCCTGCCCCCATCCCGTGCGGGGCAGGGGTACGCACGCGGGGCCGGGCTCGGAGAGGCCGAAGGCGCCGGGCGCCAGTTCATCATAGCCCCGGCACAGGACGAATTCCATGATTCCTTCGCCCGCGCTCGGCGGGAGGCAGCGGGGCAGGAGCACCTGTTTGCCTTCGGCCCACGCGCGTCTGATAATTTCATCGGTGGAGATTTCGTTCCGCACGGCGATATACATGGCGACAGTACGGGCGTCGCGCCACTCGGGGAGGGCGAGGACACGCCGCTGGACGGCGGCGGAATGGCGTTCCCACTCGGCGGGGGCAAGGGCTTTACGGGCGCGTATCAGCTCGGAACGCAAGACATTTCTGTCCGGTACGGCGAGGCCGGAGGGCGTACCCGTCGCGGAAGGGGAGGTCGGGGGAAGGGACATGGCGCACCTTTGTCAAACCTGAAACAATAGGTTAGGGTACGAAAGATCAGTGAAGCGGAATCCCTTGCAGGGAAAGGCAAGCCGGTATACCCTGCAACCCCAACAGTACAAGGAAGTTGCCGACATGCCAAGCGCCCAGCCTCTTTCGTCCTTTGCGGTCCCCGCTTCCGGAACTTCCGGTGCGGCGGCCCCGTCCTCCGGGGTCCGCACATGGATCGTCATGGGCGATCTTCACGACAAGGCAGCCCGGCTTGGCGAAATCCAGGGGCTGGAAGAGGCCGACGGCATCATCGTCACCGGCGATCTGACCGTCACCGGCGGCGCGGCGCAGGCCCGTAATGTGCTTGAGAAGCTCACCCGCTACAATCCCGTCATTTACGCGCAGATCGGCAACATGGATCGCGCCGAAGTCACGGACTGGCTTGCCAAGCAGGGATGGAATACCCATTTATGCGTACGTGAGCTGGCTCCCGGCGTCGCGCTCATGGGGCTTGGCGGCTCCACGTTCACGCCGTTCGGTACGCCGAGCGAATTTCCCGAGTCCCGCTTTGCGGACTGGCTCGAACACATGTGGAGGGAGGCCCGGACGTATCGTCATGTGGTGCTTTCCGTGCATACGCCTCCGCATGACACGCTGTGCGACATCGTCGGGGACGGAATCCACGTTGGTTCCTCCGCCGTACGTGACTTCATTCTGGACGCGCAGCCAGATGTGTGCCTGTGCGGACACATCCATGAATCCCGCGCCGTGGATCGCCTCGGACGCACCGTGCTGGTCAATCCCGGCGCGTTTGCGACGGGCGGCTATGCCGTCCTGCGGCTTGCGGGGGACGACCTGTCGGTGACGCTTCACATGCTGGACTGACCGGTTCGCCCGGATCGTCGCTTCCCCGCCCGGACCGCTGGCCTGTCCGTGCGCAGGGGCATTTGTCACCGCCGGAAAAATTTTTTGGAAACCCGCGTCTTGCGGCCTTGCCCGCCCTCCGTATTCTCCGGAAAGGCTTTCTCCCGGCGAGGCCCGTATGCATGGGGCTCCTTCGGAGACGCCGAGCGAACGGCGCGTCCGAGCCCGCGATTTTTGCGGCCGCCCGCGCCAGCCGGACGGCACCCCGATACTTTTTTGTTTTTTTGAGGAAACATATGACCGATTCTGAAAAGATCGCAGCCCCGGCGGAACAGCCGGCTGCGTCCGAAAAGCCCATGTCCGCCGCTGCGGATGCCGTTGAAACCCCTTCCGAGCCCGCTCCCGAAAAGAAGCCCCGCCGCCCGCGCCGCAAGAAGCCTGCCGTGGAGCAGGCCACGCTGGAACTTTCCGCTCCGGAGAACGCCGTGCCTGCGCAACCCGTGGAGGAACAGTCCGTGTCGGCCCCGCCCGCGCCCGAGGCTCCCGCACGGAAACGCCCCGCGCCGAAGCAGTCTGCGGCGAAAACAGCCCGGAAACAGTCCGAGCAGCCGAAACAGCCTGTTGAGGCGCCTGTGGAGCCGAAGCAGCCTGAACAGCCCGTGTTGACCGAACATCCCGTTCAGATTCCCGCCGTCGCCGCTTCCGTTCTGCCCGCCGAGGCGGTTGCGTCCGCCGTTCCCGCCGTGTCCGAACCCGCCGCCGTCCCTGCCGTCGCCTCGCCGGAGGAATCCGCTGCCGCCGATGCTTCCGAAACCGCCGAAGGCGATGCCGCCGCACCCGCGAAGCGCCGCCGTTCCCGCCGCAGCGGTCGGGGCCGCCGCCGTCCCGCCGAAGGCGATGCCGCCGTTGACGCAGCCGCGCCGGAAGCGGGTGAAACGCCCATTCTTGATGAGCCCGTAGCCGCCGACGCTCCGGTTGAGGCCTTTGCCGAATCCGCGCCCGCCGTCGAAGATGAGCCCGCAGGGGCTGAATCCGGGCAGGAATCCGCCGCCACGGGCGAAGAGGCTCCCCGCAAACCCCGCTCCCGTTCCCGCCGCCGCAAACCCGCGCGTCCCGCCGCCGAACAGGCTGAGGAGACGCTGAAGGACCAGCAGGCCGCCGTGCCCGAGGATGAGGTGTTCGTTTTTGATGATGACGACGACGGACCCGCTGCCGCTCCCGCCGAAGCCGAGGGTGAGGAGGCGCGCGCGCCTCGCGTGCCGCGCAAGCCGCGCCGCCGCCGGAACAAGAAGGCCTCCGCTGCCGCCGCGTTGCAGGAAGCCGAGGACGAGCCCGCCGAGGAAGGCGAAGAGGAACAGGACGCCAAGAAGGGCCGCAAGTCCGCCAAGGCCGCCGCGTCCGGCGTGGACCGCAAGATGCTGGTCAGCGTCCTGCCCGGCGATATGGTCGAGGTGGTGCTCACCGAAGACGGCTCCGTGCGCGAGTACTACGTGGAGATGACCCATCAGGCCAAGATCCGGGGCAACATCTACAAAGGCGTCATCAACAACATCGACACCAATCTGCAAGCCGCCTTCGTCAATTACGGGAACGTGAAGAACGGGTTCCTGCAGATCGACGAAGTGCACCCCGAATATTACCTCCAGCCCCACGAACCCACCAAGGGCCGCAAATACCCGCCCATCCAGAAAGTGCTCAAGCCCGGGCAGGAAGTCCTCGTGCAGGTCGTGAAGGAGCCCAACGGCTCCAAAGGCGCGTTCCTGACCACATGGCTGTCGCTCGCCGGGCGTTTCCTCGTGCTGACGCCGGGGCAGGAGCAGATCGGCATTTCCCGCAAGGTGGAGGACGGCGAGGAGCGCAACCGTTTGCGCGAGCTCATCCGGGGCCTTGAGCCCGGCGAAGGGCTTGGGGCCATCGTCCGCACCGTGAGCGCGGGCACGAGCAAGACCACGCTCCAGAAGGACCTCTCTTTCCTCAAGCGCGTCTGGAAGGATATCCGCAAGCGCGCCACCACGGAAAAGGTCCCCTCCCTGATCTATCAGGAACCGGGCCTCGCCAGCCGGAGCGTTCGGGACTATCTGTCCGACGACGTGTCCGAAGTCTGGGTGGACAACGCGGAAACCGCCGAAGCCATCCGGGAGATGGCTTCCCTGCTGTTCCCGCGCAAGGGCGACCTCGTGCATCTCTATGAGAAGCATGACAAGACCCTTTGGGAACACTTCGGCCTTCTCAACCAGATCGAGCAGGTACATTCCCGCGAAGTGCTCATGCCGTCCGGCGGGCGTCTGGTGTTCGACCAGACCGAGGCGCTTATGGCCATCGACATCAACTCCGGCAAGATCGGCGGCAAGACGAATTTTGAGGCTATGGCCTTCCGTACGAATATGGAAGCGGCGACGGCCATCGCCCGTCAGCTTCGCCTGCGCGACATCGGCGGGCAGATCGTCATCGACTTCATTGAAATGCGCGATCCCGAGCATTGCCGTGAGGTTGAAAAAGAACTCCGCAACGCCATGAAGGGCGATCGCGCCCGTCACGACATCGGCAAGATGAGTTCTTTTGGCCTGCTCCAGATCGTACGCCAGCGGACCGGCTCCTCGGCGATCTCTATCAGCATGGAGACCTGTCCCCACTGCAAGGGGACGGGCCAGCGCCGCAATATGGAGTGGCAGTCCGTACAGACGCTTCGCGACCTGCACCGCGCCATGCGCAGCGCTGCGGCGGCGGGGCAGGCCGAGTACGCCCACAGCGTGGACGCCGAGCTCGGGCTGTATCTTCTGAATCACAAGCGCGAACGGCTCTCGCTCATGGAAAAGGAATTCCACATCCGTCTGGATATCCGCATCGAGGGCATTTCTTCCGCGCCGGCAGCCCCAGCACAGCAGCAGGGCCATCAGCACAACGGGCAGAACAATGGCAGGTAACGGCAAGAAAGTGCTCCTGCACGCCTGTTGCGGGCCGTGCAGCATCATGTGCATCCAGTCGTTGCGCGACGAGGGCTATGACGTCACGGGATACTTCGCCAATCCGAACATCCATCCCGTCTCCGAATATTTTCGGCGGCGGGAGGCGATGGAACAGGTGGCGGAACAGATGGATCTGCCCATGTTGTGGCAGGACGATGTGTATGATCTGCCCGGCTGGCTCAAGATGGTGCACGATTTGGGTATCGCGGACAATCAAGGGTATGCCCGCTGCGGCTACTGCTACGAGAGCCGTCTTGCCCTGACCTGCGCCATCGCCTCGGAGAACGGTTTTGACTGCTTTACCACAAGCCTGTTGTATTCCCGGCACCAGCAGCACGACGCCATCCGGGGAATCGGAACCCGCGTCGCGGCGTCCGGTGACTACAGGACCAACGCCGGATTCGGTTCCGAGTTCCTGTACCGGGACTTCCGCCCCTTGTGGCAGGCCGGGATCGACCGCTCCAAGGAAATGGGCCTGTACCGCCAGAACTACTGTGCGTGTATTTTCAGCGAATACGAGCGGTTTGAGAAGAAGCTGAGGAAGCTAAGCGCGGAATGAGTGCTATGGTCAAGGTTTCCGTTATAATCCCCGTGTATAATGTAGCTCCGTATCTTGGCGAATGCTTGGACTCGGTTATTCAGCAGTCTCTAAAAGATATAGAAATTGTTTGTGTGGATGATTGTTCTACGGATAATAGCTCGTTTCTTTTAAAAAAATATGCTGAATCAGATATTCGAATCCGATTATTTTACAATGAAAGAAACAGAGATTTATCCTTTACCCGTAATAGGGGATTAAAAGAATCCTGCGGAGAGTATGTTTTCTTTTTAGACTCTGATGATGCTTTATACGATAACGAAGTTTTGAAAGAACTTTATATTATTGCTGAACAAGATGATGCTGAATTGGTTTCGGGAAGGACTGTGAATTGGTTTCCTGACGAATCAGGAAAAGAGTACGTAGTCAATACAGCGGTCTACCCCGACCAGGATATTAGAGGGAAATCTCTCTCAAGATGTGGTCTTTTTTCAAATAATGTTATTGCGTGCAATAAGCTATTACGGCGTTCTTTTCTTGTGGAGCATGCTATATTTTTTGATGAGACATTGCTTAAGTTTGAGGACAATGATTTTTCGTGCCGTGTGGCCGTACATGCGAAGACGATTTCGTATCTTGCCGTCAATACCTACAAGTACCGCCAGAGAAAAGGAAATGACAAATCCAAGATGTATATGAAAGGGCGTGAGGACGCCTTTTGGAAATGCCACGCAGCGAAGAACATGGCTTCAGTCGTGCGCACTGCCGAACCGATGATTCAGAGAATTTATGCGGACAATATCGGAGACATGTTGCGGGGTGCGTATAGGGACTTTCTCAGATATGGCAGAGCTGATGAATGTTCTGAATATATGGTTGCCTTAGATGGTGTTTTCGCGGCCTTGCCGGAAGACGTTTTGGAGAACCTCACTATGGATCTTCAGCTTGTTTCTGCTCCATTGAAGCAGGAAAAATATGCCGATGCATGGACAATGCTCTATATGTATAAAAAAATGAGAGTACTCTATTATGTTCGGTATGTTGTTCCAGTGATGAAGCATCTGGTTAAAGGATTTCTGCGGTAATACTTTTTTAGGATTTCAATAAAAAGAGGCCATCCTAGGATGGCCTCTTTTTATTGATAACATAGGAATGTATTTGGCTCTAATCCGCCAGAATCGTCTCGTTCTTCAGTTCGATCTTGGCATTGGAACGGAGCAGGCTGAGGAAGCCGCGGAACATCTGCTCACGCTTGGCGTTGAGCACGGCGTCGGTGATCTGCGGAGCGGCGGTCTTCCAATCTTCGTCGCTCGGCGTCACGACTTCGGCCACGCGGGCGATGACCGCGCCGCCGTCGAGCGTGTAGGCCACGGGGAACCATTCGTTCACCTTGGCGGCGAAGGCGGCTTTGGCCAGTTCGGCGTTCATGCCCAGCTCGCCCATGTAGCCCTGACGGCCGATCGGTTCGGTCTTCTTGAGCTTGCCCTGAAGTTCCTTGGGCAGAGCGGCGGTAAAGGTCTTGCGTTCGGCATTGGCGGCCTCGAAGGCGAGCGTGCGGGCCTTGTTCTGCTGGAGGCGGGCCTTGATGTCGTCCTTCACGGCGTCAAGCGGCTTCACGGTCTGAGGCTTGGATTCGTTCACCTTGGCGATGACATAGCCGGTCTTGGTCACGAAAGGCGTGTCCAGCACGGTGCCGGGCTTGGCGGCCAGCAGCGCGGGCAGGTTTTCAGGCTTGATGCCCATCTTTTCGGTCAATTCGGTCGTGTTGACGAGGCCGGTTTCCTGCGGGGCCAGCTTGAGCGGTTCCCCGGCTTCCTTCAGCGACTTGCCGCCGATGACCGCGAGCTGAACCTGTTCCAGCGCTTCCTGTACCTTGCCGGAGGCTTCATCCTGCGCCAGACGGGTGCGGATCTGATCCTTCACTTCATCCAACGGCTTCTGCCCGGCGGCCTTCTTTTCTTCAAGCTGGATGAGGTGCCAGCCGAACTGCGTCTTGACGGGCTCGGAAAGCTCGCCGGGGTTGAGGGCGAAAGAAGCCTTGTCGAATTCGGGAACCATCTGGCCGTGCGCGAACCAGCCGAGTTCGCCGCCCTGCGGAGCGCTGCCCGGATCTTCGGAAACTTCCTTGGCCACGGTGCCGAAATCTTCGCCAGCCTTGATGCGCTGGGCGATTTCTTCGATCTTGGCCTTCGCCTTGGCCTGATCCTCGGCGGAAGCCTTGGCGTCGCTCAAGATGAGAATGTGGCGGGCGCGCACCATTTCGGGGGTGGCGAACTGGGCGGCGTTCTTTTCATAGTACTCGGATACGGCGGCGTCGCTGATGTTCTGGGCGGCGGCCAGCGCTTCCGCGCCGATGAGCAGGTATTCCACGTCGGCCTGCGGGGGCACGGTGAAGGATGCCTGATTGGCTTCGTAATAGTCCTTGATCTGCGCGTCGTCGACGGTAACCTTGGAGGTATAGTCTTCCAGCGGGTAGAAAACATACTCCAGAATGCGGCGTTCGACTTCATAGCGGAAGAGATCGCGCACTTCGGCTTCGGGAACGAAGGCCCCGGCGGTGACGTCCGCGCGGAGCTTGTTCATCAGCATGTTGTTGCGGAGCTCGGCTTCGAAGTTGCCGGGGGTGTTGCGCTGGGCCTTGATCACGCGGACATAGGCGTCGGGATCGAACTTGCCTTCGGCGTTGTGGAAGGCGGGGAAGCTTTCGATGAGCTTGCGCAGCTCCACGGGCGTCACGACGATGCCGACGCGCTTGGCTTCCTGCATGATGAGGTTTTCGAGAATGAGGTTCTGGATGAGCTGCTGCTTGAGCTGCATCGCCTTGAGGCCAGCCGCATCGAGATCGGGATACTGGGCGCGCACCTGCTGCTCAAGCTGTTCGTATTTCCGCTGGAACTCCTGAATGGTGATGGGTTCCCCGTTCACGGTGAGGATGACCGTGGAAGGGCCGCCCGTCAGGCCGCCGACGCCCCAGAAGACGAAGACCAGAATGATGATGCCAAAGGCGATTTTGACGCCCCACGATTGGGCGTTGGCTCGAATGAGATCCAGCATGACAGCTCCAGTTCAAAGGTTACGGGCCCCGGGAAGCCGTACGGCGCCCCGCACAGCTTCCCGGGATCCGGCTTACATTTTTTCTTTTACGGCGTTCAACAGGCCGCCGGACCGGATGATGTCCAGTTCGGCCGCCGAGAGATCATTCCTTACAGGAAGAACGCCCACGCCCGCAATCTCAATGTTCGTCACGCCGCCGGGCGTGATTTCCGTGAGCGGGATGCGGATATCCGCACCTTGAGCGACCTTAGCATAATCTTCCCTGTTCACGAAGACCAGAGGCAGAATGCCGAAATTCACGAGATTGGCGCGGTGGATGCGGGCCATCGACAGGGCTATGACGGCTCTGATGCCGAGATGGCGCGGGGCCAGCGCCGCGTGTTCGCGGCTGGAGCCCTGACCATAGTTTTCGCCAGCCACGATGACGCCGTTGCCTCCCGCTTCGGAGACGGCGCGGGCGCGCTTCACGAAATCGGGGTCCACGCGCACGAACACGTGCTCGGAAATGGCCGGGATATTGGAGCGCAGGGCGAGGATTTCCGCGCCCGCGGGCATGATGTGGTCGGTGGTGATGTTGTCGCCGAGGCGGATCACGACGTTGGCTTCGAGCACGTCTCCGGACGCGTCGAGGCGGGGGAATTTCTCCAGCGCCACGATGTTCGGGCCGCGCAGGACTTCGACGCCGTCACCGTTTTCCGGCGGGAACACGAACAGGTGCCGGATGGACGGCGGATCGGCGGGCAGTTCCGGCTTGGCGGGCGGGGTCCCCCATGTGGCGGGATCGGTGAACTTGCCGTTCAGGGCGGCTTGGGCGGCGGTCAGGGGGCTGACCAGATAGACCTTGGCGTCCTTGGTGCCGCTGCGCCCCTCGAAGTTGCGGTTGAAGGTACGGGCGCTTACGCCGGAGGTGACGGGTGCGCCGCCGGAACCGATGCACGGGCCGCAGGAACATTCGAGCAGGCGCGCGCCGGAGCCGATGAGCGGCTCAAGGAGCCCTTCCTGCGCCAGCATGGTGAGCACCTGCTTGGAGCCGGGGGAAATCATGGCGTCGGTGCCGGGATTGATGCGGTGCCCGTCGAGGATCTGCGCGACCAGCTTGAGGTCCGCGTAGGAGGAGTTCGTACAGGAACCGATGCAGACCTGCTCGACGGGCAGGCCGTCGAGTTCGGCCACGGGCACCACGCGGTCGGGCATGTGCGGCTGCGCGGCCAGCGGGACCAGCGCGGAAAGATCGATGGCTTCCTCTTCATCATACGCGGCATCGGCGTCAGGGCCGAGTTCCCGCCAGTCGGCTTCGCGGCCCATGGCCTTGAGGAAGGCGCGGGTCACGCCGTCGGAGGGGAAGAGGGTGCCCGTGGCGCCGAGTTCCGCGCCCATGTTGGCGATGGTGGCGCGTTCCGGCACGGAGAGGGTGGCGACGCCGGGCCCGGCGTACTCGAACACGCGGCCCACGCCGCCCTTGACGGTGCGGCGGCGGAGCAGTTCGAGGATGACGTCCTTGGCGGAGGCCCATCCGGTGAGCGCCCCGGTCAGGAAGACGCGCACGACCTTGGGCATGGGGATATAGTAGGGCTCGCCCGCCATCGCCAGCGCGACGGAAAGCCCGCCCGCGCCCATGGCGAGCGAGCAGATGCCGCCCGCGGTGGGGGTGTGGCTGTCGGAGCCCACGAGGGTCGCGCCGGGCTTGGCGAAGTTTTCGAGGTGGAGCTGGTGGCAGATGCCGGTGCCGGGCCCGGAGTACACGCCGCCGAATTTGGCCGCCACGGTGCGCAGGAAGCGGTGGTCGTCAGGGTTGCGGAAGTTCATCTGGAGCGTGTTGTGGTCCACGTAGCTCAGGGAAATATCGGTCTTGACCCGGGGGATGCCCAAGGCTTCGAACTGGAGCCACGCCATGGTCCCGGTGGCGTCTTGGGTCAGGGTCTGGTCGATGCGCAGACCGATTTCGCTTCCGGGCGTCATGGTGCCGGAAACAAGGTGACTGCCGATGATTTTCTGTGTGAGGTTCATATGCTTCCCTTTTGTCTGGACTGCGTTGAAGCCGAGGGGCGCACCCCAACCGGGCCGGCTGGCGCGAAAGGAGATAATCTACGCGGATAGCTGAACAAAGGCAAGCAGTTGCCTTTTTGTCATTTTGCAACCCCGCGCCGATGATGGCTTTTGGAAGGAGGAACCTGTTTTTTCAGGGCACGGGTGTGTGTCGCCGAGTATGCGTGTTATTTTTTTAAAAAAAGTACGAACAGTGTCGGAATTGTTGGGTAAATGATTATAACATGTGGAAATAAAATAAAAATTGAATTGACGGAAAATCATTTTTCCGGGTAATACATTTTTGAAAAAGATAACACAATATTGTGCCGTGTTATTTAAAACAAGGAGTTCGCCATGCTTTTCAAAGTGTTGCTTGCTGGGATGTGTTCACTCTGTCTCGTTGGGACCACCACTCTTGCCTCCGCGCATGAATTCATCGTCAAACCCGACAAAACGCAGGCCGCCAAGGGCGAAAGCGTGGGCGTGCAGGCGCAGGCGGCGCACGTATTCATGATCAGCGAAGAGGCCGAGCCGGTGGAGACCGTGGTGGTCGAACTCATTCAGGGCAACGCCAAGGAGCCCGTGAAGCTTGCCGAAGACGCCAAGGTGAAGGCGCTTGTGGGCAAGGCGGCCCTCCCTGCGGACGGCCCCGCCATGATCGTCGGGCATCGTCTGCCGCAGACCTGGAGCGACACGACTGAAGGCGTGCTGGAGGGCGGCCGCAAGGATCTCGAAGCCAAGGGCAAGAAGGTCCTCAAGGTCGGCAAGTATGAGAAGTTCGCCAAGACCATGCTCAATCCCGCCGCGAATGACGGATTGTACAAGAAGGTTTTGGGGCACGATCTTGAGATCGTGCTGTTGACGAATCCCGCCGACATCAAGGCCGGTGACGACATCAAGGCGGAAGTGCTGCTGAACGGCAAGCCGGTAAAGGCCCCGCTTGGCCTGACCTACGACGGGTACAGCGCCGAGCAGGATGCCTACATGGCCAAGGCTGAAACCGGCGCGGACGGCATGGCGTCGTTCAAGGTGACCAAGCCCGGCCTGTGGATGCTGCGTACCGAAGTTACCGAAAAGCTCACCGACGGCAGCGCCGACAAGCGCAACATGCGCGCTACCTATGTTTTCCCGGTGATGCAGTAGGGAGCAGGGAAAAGGAAGGCTGTGGAGGGGCGAGGGAACCTTTCTGAAGAAGGGGGAGCACCCCCAGTTCCCTCGCCCCTCCCCAACCCCCTCCAAAAATTTCCATAAGGGCCGATGGAGGGTGGGGCGGCATGGAAATGTTTCCGTTGGGAATACGTCTCCCGGCGGGGCGCTAGGAAAGAGCGTTTCTGTTGTGTCGGGGCGCGGCCCGGCGGCATTGTTCGTGGGAAGGATGCGCGGGTGTCCCGGCTGGATGGGGAAAGCCCGATGCGGATTGAGTGTGAGATGAAAGTGGAGTGCCCGGAGGCTCCGTTTCCGGTGTTCCCTTTCCAAGGAGAAGATATGTTGAGACGTGTAGTGTTGGCCGCCCTGTTGGTTCTGGGCTGGTTTTCCGCGGACGCGCAGGCTCACGCGCTGCTGGCGAAGGAGCTGGCGTCCGGAGATGCCCGTGTGGTGGCGTTCTCGTATTCCACGGGCGACGTGGCGGCGTATGCCGAAGCGAAACTGTACGGCCCGGACAGCGCGGATGTGGAATTTCAGAACGGGCGTACGGACGCTCAGGGAAGATTCGCGTTCCTTCCGGACAAGCCCGGCACATGGACCATCGTGGTTGCGGACAACATGGGGCATAAGGTTTCCCATCCCATGACAATCACGCTTTCCGATGAAGGTACGGTGGAACGCGAGGTCGCCCCGTCCGGATTCAGCGAATCGCTGCGGGCCTTGCCGGTCCTGTTCCGGGCGGTGCTTGGTGTGAGCCTGCTTTTGAACCTGTTCCTCGGGCTGGCCCTGTTCCGGCATCGTGCGGGGAGGCGGGCTTAGGGATGCGCTTCTGCATCCGCCGGAGTGGAACCGTCATCTCCAGGCAAGGGATAGGTCTAATAGAGAGGGGGTGGTCCCGGTGGAAAGGGCCTTTCGGTTTTGCCTTGGGGGGCAAGGAAAAGCGGGAAGGGGGCGTGTCGCGGAGCCCCTCTTTTTTCTTTTTGCAAGCGGGGCCGAGAGAGCCTTCGTTAGAGGCTTGTTATAAAGATCGTACAAATAATTGAATATTTATTTCGGTGAGAGAAAATGCCCTTGAAAGCTTCACCTCGGATCCTGAAGCTTTTGGTGTTTCCGGCTCTGAGAGGAAGAGGTCGGAAATACCCCAACCTTCACCATGAAGAAAGGAGATTTTCGTCATGAAGAGACTCACCACGCTTCTGCTTGCGGCCGGGCTTATCTGCTCCGCATTCTCCGCCGCCAATGCAGCCGACATCAAGGCTAAGGGCATGTGGGACTTCAGTTTTGAGTATACGAACGATTCGTTCGACAAGCACAACAGCAGCGACCGCTTCGGCGCGGCGCAGCGTCTGCGCACCCAGATCGACGTGATCGCGTCTGAAAGCTTGAAGGGCGTCGTTTATTTTGAAATCGGCGACACGCATTGGGGCCATGCCAAGGACGGCGCTTCCCTCGGTACGGACGGCAGGACCGTTGAAGTGCGCTACTCCTACATCGACTGGGCCATCCCCGAAACCGACGTGCTGGTCCGCATGGGCTTGCAGCCCTTCGTGATGCCTGGCTTCGTGGCCGGTTCCGCCGTGCTCGACGGCGACGGCGCGGGCATCACCATCGGCGGCAACTTCACCGAAAACGTCGGCGCGAACCTCTTCTGGCTGCGCGCTGAAAACGACAACACCAATGGTTATGGCAAGTGGCATGACGATCAGAACAACGCCATGGATTTCGTTGGCCTGACCTTGCCGTTGACCTTTGACGGTGTGAAGATCACGCCTTGGGGCATGTATGGTTTCGTGGGCAGCCGCAGCCTTGGTGGCGACGCCAAGGGTGACATCGATGACATGCGCGCCGGGATGCTCCCCGTGCTCCCCAGCGGCAGCGATCTGACCACGCTTGAAGGCAACCGCAGCGAAGGCAACGCATGGTGGGTCGGCATCACGGGTGAAATGACCACGTTCAGCCCCTTCCGCCTCGCCGGTGACTTCAACTACGGCTCCGTGGATATGGGCACGGTCCGTTCGCTCAGCGGATACGACGGCGCGACCAGCAAGACCATCGACCTGAAGCGCAGCGGCTGGCTGGCTTCCGCCATCGCGGAATACAAGCTTGATTTCGGCGTTCCCGGCCTGCTTCTGTGGTACGGCTCCGGTGACAACTCCAATCCGTATGACGGCTCCGAACGTATGCCCACCGTGGACGCCGGCTGGTCCGGTTCTTCCTTCGGCTTTGACGGCGGTTACGGCATTTCCAGCGATACCATCCTCGGCACCAGCCCCGTGGGCACGTGGGGCGTCGCGCTCCGCATGAAGGACATCTCCTTCATGGAAAACCTGACTCACGCCATTCAGGTCGGCTACTATCGGGGTACCAACAACAAGAACATGCCCGCGAACGCCGGTATGACCACCTTCCATGCCAGCTATCCTGATGCCACCGGCAGCATGGTGGGCTCCACCTACCTGACCACCAAGGACGGCGCGTGGGAAGCCACCTTCGACACCGACTACCAGATCTACAAGGATCTGACCCTCGCCGTGGAACTCGGGTACATCCACCTGAGCCTCAACGACGGCGTTTGGGGCAACGTCCTCGACAACACCAACCGCAACGCCTACAAGGCCTCCGTCAACATGCGGTACGCTTTCTAAGAACAGGCTTTGCTGAACCGGGAGGGGAAACCAAGGATGCGTTTCGCGCCGCGCGGCTGAAGCTCCTCCGCACGGATTGCCTTTTGGCATCCTTCCCTCCCAAACCGCTTCGCCCTTCCGGCCACCCGGCGGGAAGGGCGGAGCCCCGGATTGGCGGCAGTCACGGGCTGCCGATCCGGAGACATTTCCCGAAGGCTTTCGGTGTCCGACAGCAACGAAGCCGACGGCCATCCTTCCTTCTCTCCTATGCGGAAAACCGGGGCAGCCTGTTGCGCGAGGCTGTCCCGGTTTTCTTTTTTTATAATGCCGTCTGCCGGGGGCTTCCCGTCTTAACGCCTAGTTCTGTTCCACCAGCGGGGCGGTATACTGCACTTCGGAGTCCCACGGGAAAAGAATCCACGTATCTTGGCTGACTTCGGTGATGAAGGTATCCACGAGGGGCTTTCCGGCGGGCTTGGAGTACAGGGTGGCGAAATGGGCCTTGGGGAGCATGTTGCGGATGATGGTGGCGGTGTTGCCGGTGTCCACGAGGTCGTCGACGACGAGCCAGCCGTCGCCGTCGCCTTCGATGGCCTTGAGGACTTCTTCGCCGCCGGTCTGTTCGCGGCCCTGATAGGTACAGATGCACAGGGTGTCGACCAGACGGATGTTGAGCTCACGGGCCACGATGGCGGCCGGGACAAGCCCGCCGCGCGCGACGCCGATGATGCCCTTGAACGGTCCCTGTTCCAGAAGGCGCCATGCCAGCGCTTTAGCGTCGCGGTGGAGTTGATCCCATGTGACGGGGTACAGTTTCTGATAACGGTCGGCCTTGCCCATACTTGGTTTCCTCTCGGGTTTCGTGTGTCTAGTCGGCTTTCGCCTGAAGGCGCAGCTTCCCGAACGAGTCTTCGGTCAGCGCGACGATGCAGAAGTTATGTTTGTCGGCAAGGGCCAGCGCTTCGGCCCTGTCGAAAAAGAGCGTTTTGCCCGCGTCCACGGCAAGACAGCGGTAGTGTTGTTCGATGAGGAGGCGCACGGTCTGCAGCCCGATGGACGGCAAGTCCACGCGTTCGTCCTGTTTGGGCTTGAAGCGTTTGATCGCCACGCAACCTTCGCCGCGCAGTTCGCCGCCGCGCCGCAGGGCGGCGTCCGTGCCTTCGAGGCATTCCACGGCCACCACCATGCCCTGTTTGACCACGATGCATTGGCCGATGTCAAACCGGCCGAGCGCTTCGGCGATGGGCCAGCCGTAGTCGATTTCCGCAATCTCCTCGGCTGAGGGGCCGCGCCGGGTCAGGACGCCTTCGGGGCAGAGCAGGGAGGTGGAGAGTTCCGCCGCCTGGATGAGCGTGAAGCCTTCCTTTTCCAGATCCGCCATGATGGCCCGGAGCAGCGCGTCGTCGCCTTTGCCCCTGAGGGAGAAGAGGATGCGCGCCGCCCGGAAGTCCGGGCGCAAGTCCAGCGCGCGCGGCTTGTTGATCGCTCCGGCCATGCACAGCCTGCGGACGCCGTGCTTGCGGAAGTAGTCGATCACCTTGTCGAACTGGCCCAGATAGACGGTCGTGTACGCGTCGGCCAGCGCTTCAAGGCCGGGATCGGTGAAGCCGTGGAAGGCGCAGACCACAACGCCATAACCCGCCGCCTTGGCGTCTTCCGCCACGAGGCGCGGGAATTGTCCGCTTCCTGCAATAATGCCGATGGATTCGCTCATAATCCGTGCCCTGTACCATAAATGCCCGGTGAATAAAAGCGTGCCGGAGCCCCGCCCCGGCACGCTTACACCATCAATGATTGCGCTGGGATCAGCCTATCTGCACCACGCTTCGGGCGTGGACGGGGCAGGCTTCGACGCAGGCGGGCACGGATTTGCCCTCGCGCTTCATCCAGTCCTTGCACAGGTCGCAGCGCACGGCCACGGAGCGCATACTCTTTTGGGCCATCGTTTCCGACGTGGCGGAGGGCAGGCCGATGGATTCCAGCGAGATCGCGCCGTAGGGGCAGGCCATGATACAGAGCTGGCAGCCCGAACAGATCTGGGCGTTCATGGTCACGATGCCGTCGTCCTGCTGGAGCGCCCCGGTGGGGCAGATGCGGGCGCAGGGGGCGTTCTCGCACTGGCGGCAGGAGATGGGCGACTTCACCGAGCCGCTCTTGACGACATGGACGCGGGCGACGAGTTCGTCGCGCTTTTTCAGGGCCTCTTTAAAGGTCAGGCCGTGGTGGGCGGCGATACAGGCGATTTCGCAGCGGCGGCACGCCTTGCACTTTTCCGGGACCGATTCGATCATGTAACGGCTCATGGCATATTCCTTACGAACTTTCGCAGTCAATCTGGGGTGTCAGCAGGCGTCGATGCCGGTGATGAGGAAGTCCCGGCCGCCCTTGCCTTCCAGCCGCAGGCTTCCGCATTCCGGGCAGCGGCAGCGCGGCGAGGTCATGGGAAATCCGTGCCCGCACTCAAGGCAGCGCCCTTCGGCGGGGACGGTCGTGATGTCCAGTTCGGCCCCTTCCGCCGCCGTGCCTTCCGCGTACAGCTCGAAGCATGCTTCCAGCGTTTTGGGCTCCACCGCCGTGAACAGCCCCACCGAAAGCCGCACCCGCGTGATCCTGCTCACGTTGTGGCGTCTGGCCTCGTCTTCGAGGATACGCATCATGCCTGCGACGATGGATGCTTCGTGCACGGGTTCCCTCGCTGGGGAGGGAAGACCGGGGGAGGGAGCTTTTTTCAAAAGTGGGGGACACCCACACGCTCCCTCCCCCGGACCCCCACCCGCAAAAACTTTGACTGGTGGGGAGGCGGCGCAAAAGGAGTTCCGCTCCCAAACTTTTTTCCCCTTACTTCATAAACTTGTCTACATACCCCTGAATGAAAAGAAAGACCAGCACGCAGGGCAGGATGTACTGGAGATACGGCTTGAGCCAGTGGGGGAAGCGGGCTCCCTGCCCCTGATCGGTTTCGGCGATGAAATTGTTCCAGCCCCAGCCCCATCTGTGGCAGCAGAAGGAGAGGAAGAGCAGGGCGCCGAAGGGCAGCAGGTTATTGCTGAGGAGGAAGTCTTCCAGATCCAGCACGGAGGAGCCTTCCCCGAAAGGCTGGAAACCGGACAGGACGTTGAAGCCGAGCGTGCAGGGCAGGGAGAGGAGGAACATCGCAATGCAGTTGACCGTGGAGGCTTTTTTGCGGGTCCAGCCCCAGACGTCCATGCAGTAGGAGACGATGTTCTCAAAGACGGCGATGACCGTGGACAGGGCCGCAAAGGACATGAACACGAAAAACAGGGAGCCCCACAGCCGGCCCATGGGCATCTCATTAAAGACGTTGGGCAGGGTGATGAAAATCAGGTTGGGGCCCGCATCGGGGGCCACGTCAAAGGCAAAGCAGGCCGGGAAAATGATCAGGCCCGCCGTAAAGGCCACAAAGGTATCCAGCACACCCACCCGGACGGCCTCGCCGGCCAGGGAGTGGTCCTTCCCGATGTAGCTGCCAAAGATGGCCAGGGCGCCAATGCCCAGGGAGAGGGTGAAGAACGCCTGACCCATGGCGGCAAAGATGGCCTCGCCCAGGATCATGTTCCCATTGGCATCATACATCAGATTGTGAAAGTCGGGCTTGAGATAGAATTTCAGGCCCTCGGCAGCGCCGTCCAAGGTCACCGAGCGGAAGGCCAGCACCACCATCACCAACAGCAGGCAGAGCATCATGGCCTTGTTGACCTTTTCCACTCCGTTCTGAAGTCCCCGGGAGCAGACCAGCATACACAGCAGCACCACGACCACCATGAATACGGTCATCAGTCCAGGCTCCTGCATCAAAGAGGAGTACTCGTTGGCTACCCCCACAGAATCCAGCCCGGCAAAATCCCCCTTTGCCATCTTGGCAAAGTAGAGGAGCAGCCAGCCGGCCACCGTGGTATAAAACATCATCAGCAGATAGTTGCCCGCAATACCAACCCAGCTGTACAGGTGCCATCTGCTGCCCTTGGGCTCCAGCGTCTGGAAGGACAGGGCAATGCTCCGCTGGCTGGCCCGGCCCACCGCGAACTCCATTACCATGACCGGCAGGCCCATGATCACCAGAAACAGCAAGTAGACCAGCACAAAGGCCGCACCGCCATATTTACCCGTGATATACGGAAATCTCCATACGTTTCCAAGCCCGATGGCGCAGCCTGCTGAGATCAGCAGAAAACCCAGCCGGGAGGAAAAGCTCTCTCGTTTCTCCACACACAAAACCTCCTTGTCATCCCACGGTCTCTCCACAGGCCGGGCTCCGCCTATGCCGGGACCGCATGGCTTTCATTTTACCAGCCCTGCCCCCTCCGGTCAACGACTTTTCTTTTCTCTGCACAAAAAAATCCTTTTTTCCCAACTGACTCGCGAAAAAAGCCGATTTGGAGCACATTTTCTGCCTTGCAAAAATTTTTTGAATTTTTTCAAAAAAAGGCTTGCCAAACCCAGTCTCCTATGCTATACTAATCAAGCCGTCAGGGAGACGGGTTCAAAATTGCAGATGCGGCTGTAGCTCAGTTGGATAGAGTGTTTGGCTACGAACCAAAAGGTCGGGGGTTCGAATCCCTTCAGCCGTACCATGACGAGTGTTCTTATAGCATTTGAAAAGCTGTAAGAACACTCGTCTTTTTCTTTTGTTTTCATCCGGCGATGGTGGATGGGGCGTAGTTGACGACTACGCCTTTTCTTGTGTTTACGGACACCTCAGGAATTGGCAGCGGCAGCATTTTAGGGATTGTGATTTCTCCCACGCAGTTATAATGGATGCGAAGCCGCTGCTCCCACGCCCCATCAATTTTCTCGGCATTGTAAACTTCGATTTTCTCAACCAACTCGTTGAGCATCCGGGGCGTGAGCTTACGTGCGCGGGTGTACTTTCGCACCAAAGAGATGAACATATCCGTGGTCATGGCTTGGCTGCTCTGCTTCTCGATTTCGGGGCGGAGTTTTTTTATTTT
>OGMN01000732.1_pt1 | contig 31719 bp, 32 predicted proteins | sample 1573211 | NCBI WGS metagenome assembly OGMN01 (sample SAMEA2581876, study PRJEB24529) | metagenome | biome: Human gut stool | place: China | collected 2011
AAACTGCACCTCCAAAAGTTGTTTTTTGTCCAACTTTTGGGGTGCAGTTCAATAAATACCACTTCTTTTTGTATTTAAATAATCTATCAAATAAGGTCATAAATAATGCGAGTATTTCCTATTTGAATAATATCTCCAGGGCATAAACAGAAATTAGTTATAGGTCTATCATTAACAGATGTGCCATTTAAACTATTAGCATCACGAAGAATGTGTCTACCATGTTCAAAGGTAATATAGGCATGAAGTCTAGATACATTTACATCAGTTAAAAGAAATTCATTTTTATCACGTCTGCCAAGATGAATTTGATTACAACCAAAAGCTAAATAAGAGTCTTTATCTGGTCCTTCAATAATAGTTAAAGAAGCAAAATTTAAAGCTTGTTGTTTATGTGAAGGATTAGTTATTTCTTTTATATCAAGGTTAGGGACAATAATTGTACCTTGTTCTAAATCATTTACATTATCATCGTCTGTATCAGAAGTTTTATCGCTATTAAATTTAGCTGTTATTTCACAAACGCCTAATTTAAATTTAGGAGATTTTAGAATATAGATAGTTGGTAATGTTTCCATAAAATAATCTTTTTGAATGACAGATTTATAGAGAAATAATTTTAAATGATTTTGTGTTTCTATATTATTTAATTGGTTAAAATCTTCATCACTCATAGTAATTGTAAATTTATCAGGAACAAAAATAGCACGATTTACGCGTTTTTTCTGACGGATTAAAATACGGTCAATAATTTTTTCTATTTCTGCCATTTGTAGATTACTTGAGAATTTACGATTAAAAAAACCTTCAATATTTTTTTCAAGAAAATTTTCCATACGTGAAAAAAACATAAAAATTCAACTCCTAGAGTTTTTATTTTGCTAAATGTTTATTACGCAATTGACCACATGCTGCTTGAATATCTGTGCCCATTTCTTGACGAATGGTAGCTGTGAGATGATGGTCATTTAAATACTTAGCGAAAGCTTTTATTCTAGCTAAAGAAGGACGATTGTAATTACGCTCTTTGACTGGATTGATAGGAATTAAGTTCACATTAGCTAATTGATTTTTTAAGAGTTTACATAATTCTACTGCTTCAGTCATGTTATCGTTGTATTTATCAATTAAGATATATTCATAAGTTATGCGTCTTTTAGTAGTATTAGCATAATTTACAGCAGCTTTAATTACTTCTTCGATAGGATAGCGTTTATTTATAGGCATTAGCTCTGTACGCAATTCATTATTCGGCGCGTGTAAGGAAATTGATAAGGTAATAGGTAGATTTTCTTGAGCTAATTTATTTATTCCAGGCACGATACCAGATGTGGAAATTGTGATATTACGATAACCTAAATTTAAGCAATAAGGCTCATGTACTAAACGAATGAAGTTTAATACATTATCATAGTTGAGCATAGGCTCACCAGAACCCATGATTACTATATTATTGATTTGCTCGCCTGTTTGATTTAATAATTCTTGAATAAACATTGCTTGAGCTAAAATTTCGCCTGTGGATAAGTTTCTAGCCATGCCGTGAAGCGTAGAAGCACAGAAGCTACAACCCATATTACAGCCTGCCTGTGAGGAAACACAGATACTATTGCCATAAGGTTGACGCATTAAAACTGTTTCTACACCGATACCATCACCAAATTCTAATAAAAATTTAGTTGTTTTGCCATCACTAGAGTCTAATCTATCACAAGATTTTGCACGTTCAATAGTAAATTCTTGTGCCAATTTTTCACGTAAATCTTTAGAAAGATTGGTCATTTCATTAAAAGATGTAGCATGTTTTTGATAGAGCCACTCAATAATTTGTTTTGCTCTAAATTTTGGTAGGTTTAAATCTGTGATTAGTGAAGTAAGTTCAGTTAAATTTAAGCCAAAAATATTGGTCATTATAAATTCCCTTCTAAAATAAATATAAATAATAATTTAAGATTTTTATACTTTTTTGTACATACGAGCGATAAAGAAGCCATCTGTATTATCTTTATATGGCATTAATTGTAATGTTTTTTCTTTGCTTTTTGTTTTAAATGGTAAATATTTGCGGATATCTTCTAAAACAAATTCTGGATGTTTAGCTAAAAATTGATTGATGATTTCTATATTTTCTTGTGGCATGATTGTACAAGTGCTATAGACTAAAACGCCTTGAAGTTTTACAGCAAGAGCAGCTGACTCTAAGATAGCTAATTGAAGAGGTGGTAATTCTTCAAAGATTTCCGCTGTTTTGTTCCAGCGGGAGTCAGGTTTACGGCGAAGTACGCCCATTCCAGAACATGGTGCATCAACTAATACTTTATCTGCTTGGTTTTTATATTGATTGCCGATTTCACGAGCATCTAATAATTTAGGCTCAATGATGTTGATACCTAATCTATTAGCATTATCTTGAATTAGTTTTAATTTATGTTCGTAGATATCACAAGCTATGATTTTTCCTTTATTTTGCATCAAAGTAGCCATATGTGTAGTTTTACCACCAGGGGCACTACATGTATCAATGATGAATTCATTAGGTTTAGGATCAACTACATGAGCCACAAGCATAGAGCTTTCATCCTGCACTTGTGCAAAACCATTTTGCAATGGTGCTAGTTGATTTAAAGAAGTATGTGTTTTGCAAATAATTCCTTCTGGTGCTAATTTGGAAGGAATTACTTCACAACCTGTATTTATAAGTTCTGTGATTAATTCTTGTCGAGTTGTTTTCAAAGTATTGGTACGCAATACAAGTGGAGCATTAGTATTATTGAATTGACAAAGTTTGATAGCAGCTTCACTACCAAAAGTATGAATGAATTTTTTTACTAGCCAAAGAGGGTGTTGTTCTCTGATAGCTAATTCACTAGCTTTATTGCCTGTAGGCATAGCGTATTTTTCTGGTTGGCGGATTAAATTACGCAAAATGCCATTTACAAATTTTGCAGAACCTTGATTAGAATATTTTTTAGCAAGGTTTACAGCTTCATTGCAAGCTGCTGATTCAGGAATTTTGTCCATGAATACAATTTGATAAATACCTAATCGCAATATATTAATAATTGTTGGTTCGATTTTATTTAAAGGTCTATTTACAAATTTTTTTAAAATCCAAAGTAGAGTATCGCCTGCTTTTACTGTACCATAAACCAATTCAGTGATGAAACGGCGGTCTTGGTCGGATAATTGATTTTTTTGCAAATGGCGTGATAGGGATATATTAGCATAAGCTTGTTGAGTATATACTTCATTTAAAATATTTAAAGCAACTTCACGAGCGTTCATAAAATCTCCTTTGCATTTAGTAAACTAAAAAAGACGCTAAGAAAAGCGCCCCTTGAGAATACGTATTTATATTAATATATAATCTTGGTTACAAATTTATTATATAATATAGGTAGAAGCTATGCAAGTTATGTAAGAAATAAAGTAAAAATAAGATGATATCAAATTTAATTTACAAGAAAAGATTAACTTTCCTATATGTTTCTGTTAATTTTCATCTATTTTGTTATACTTTATCATAGTAAGTCTAACAAAGGGAGATGATTATTATTTTTTGTCCTAATTGTGGTAATCAGATAAATGATAATGAAAAATTTTGTTCTAAATGTGGAAATCAAATTAAGCAAGATAGCCAAGATAATAATGAGCAAATGAAGCAAAGTGAAAAAACAACAAGCGATAATGTCAGTCAAAATGTAGATACTGAAAAGAATTATACAAAATATAAGTATATAGGTATTTTTATCGCTGTAATTTTATTACTAGGATTGGTTTCTTTTGGTGCATATAGTTATTTTGCTCATAAAGATACAAAACAAGTTGAGCAAAATGTAACGGTAGAGCAAAATAAGGAAAATACTGCAAGTGAAGATAAAAATAATGCAGTTAAAGAAGATGTTAAACAGACAGTAGAGGATATCGTTAATTTAGAATATACTCAAAATGATAAATTTATATTAGGCGATAAGGAAGTAGCATATTTCCCTAATAGTAAGATATCTTTTAAAAATGTAGGTAATAATTGCTCAGTTATGCTAGATGATAAAAATCAAGTTTTAATGAATTTTTATACAGATGTATTAGTACCAGATTTAAGTATAAAAGAGATAAAATTGGCAAATTCCGATAAACTTTTCTATGAAGTAATATGTACAGCAGGGGCTCATGCAAAATTAGAAGGCTATTGGCTAGTAGGCAAAAAAGATGGCGAATGGACTATATTTATTTCTATGGATAATCTAAAGAGCTTTGGTATAAACCCAGATAAATATTATAATATGAATAATAAAATTGTAAATGGAAAACTCATCATCAATTGTTTTCATTTAGAAGTTCCTGAAGGAAAATCTATGGCAGAAGGTAAAAAAGTCGATGATTGTTATGTAAAAGTAGATTGGGATAATAATAAGCAGACTTTTAGAATGTATTGATAAAAGTAAATAGTAAAAGCAATAGAAAAGACGTATACAAATAAATGTATACGTCTTATTTTTATATCTTAATCGTCATAAATGCCTTTTAATAAAGTTTCTTTACGTAAAGATAAGCATTCGCAATTTCTATCTTGCTGGGCTAAAGAACGAATTGTATCTAAAAGAATTTTGCTGATCATAGGTGCATCATCATAGAAGATATCTTCTAATACTTGATGAGACCATGGTTTGATACCTTCGCCATAATTTACTACATAGTAAAGACCAGCATAACAAGCTCCGATTTCACGAGCGAGATATACTTCAGGGCAGATGGATTGACCTACAATATCTGCATGACCATTTAACATAGCGATTTCCGCAGGGCTTTCAAAATGGCGACCGTCTGTATTAGCATAAGTGCCACGTGTAAAAATTCTACCGCTGAAATGCTTACGTGTATTTTTGATTAATTCTTCACGCATTTGAGGGCAAAGTGCATCACGCATAACAAGTAAATATTTGCCTTCAAGCCCAACATCTTTGCGAACGGACATATCAAGATAATCATCAGGAATGAGAAAATCTCTAGTGTCTAATAATTTATTAATAGTACCTACGCCACCTTCAGAGAAAATGCGTTTTACACCAGCTTCGCGGAAAGTCCAGAATAATTGGCGGGAAGCATCAGCACGATTGACTCCACTTCTCCAGCCATGCATTTTGCAAGTTAAAACGCGTGTACCTGCTACTTCAAATAAGCGAAGTTCAGTAGTTTTGCCATAAGGTGTATCAAAAACCATGCGGTCTTGAATGATTTTTACATCATCACATTTAGCACCTAATGGAAAATTGCTGGATAATGTGCCAGAACCACCGATAATTGCAAAATCGGCTTGAGGAATGTTTTGTGTATTCATAAAAAATCTCCTTAATTAAATTTTATTAAAATCGACGAATGATATTATATTCTGTATCACGCTGAGCTGCTTTAAAATCAGCTTTTTCGATCGTATTTACCATTTTATCTATGGACATTTGATAAGCAGTACCGGCTGCACGAACGACATTTTCTTCAAGCATGATACTACCTAAATCATCAGCACCAAAAGCTAATGTTATTTGTCCAATTTGTTGACCTTGTGTAACCCAAGAACCTTGAATATGAGAGATATTATCAAAATAGAGTCTAGATACGGCTAGAGTTTTTAGATATTCCCATGAGGATAATTTATTGCCACCTAATTGAGTATTTCCAGGTTGGAAAGTCCACATGATGAAAGCTCTGAAGCCACCTGTTTTATCTTGAAGGTCACGGACACGTCGCATATGTTCAATGCGTTCTTCAATAGTTTCGCCTAGTCCTAAAACCATAGTAGCTGTGCTTTCCATGCCGATAGAATGAGCAGTTTCCATTACTTTTAGCCAATCATCTGTCATGATTTTTTTAGGGCTTACAATTTTACGTACACGGTCAACTAAGATTTCAGCTCCACCACCTGGAAGTGAAGCAAGACCAGCAGAACGTAAATCTTGTAGAGTTTCTTTGATAGATTTGTTGGCTATCTTGGAGAAATGAAGTATTTCCGCAGGAGAAAAAGAATGGATTACAATATCAGGAAAAGCTGTTTTAATGGTATTAATCATATTTAAGTAATATTCAAAAGGTAAAGAAGGGTGCAGGCCTCCTTGTAACATGATTTGTGTACCACCAGCTTCTTGAGTTTCCTTTACTTTTTGTAAAATAGTTTCTATGGGCAATAAATAAGCGTCTTTGTGATTTTCGCGACGGAAAAAAGCACAGAAACGACATTCATTAAGGCAAACATTAGTGTAGTTAATATTGCGGTCTACAATGAAGGTAACAGTGTTGCCAGGGTGTTTTTCTTGGCGGATTTTATTTGCTTGTTGACCTAATTCTAAAATATCACCATGTTTTAAAAGGTCAATAGCTTCTTTATCAGAAAGTCTGTTCATTAATCATACCTCTAATTTATTTTATTTTTCGATATAAAGAATCACGTTGAACAGGTGTATAGCCTGTTTCGGTGATGATTTTTTGCAATTGTGTAGTAGTCATTTTCTGACCTGTTTTAGCACCAGCAGCATGAATGATTTGTTCTTCTTCAACTGTACCATCTAAATCATCAGCACCAAAAGCAAGGGCTAATTGAGCGATAGGCAAGGTGAGCATCATCCAAAAGGCTTTGATATGAGGAATGTTATCCAATACGAGTCGAGAAATAGCGATAAAACGCAAGCTTTCATAAGATGTAATAGGTTTTATATTGTCTAATTGAGTATTTTGCGGATGAAATGGGAATGAAATAAAAGCTTGGAAGCCATGTGTTTCATCTTGAATTTCTCTAAGTGTGAATAAATGCTGTAATCTTTGTTCTATAGTTTCAATATGACCATAGAGTTCAGAAGCATTAGTTTTCATACCGAGTTTATGAGCTGTTTTTATAGTTTCAATCCATTCTTGTGTATTGGCTTTGTTTGGACAGATTTTAGCACGGATTTCATCATCTAAAATTTCTGCTCCACCACCTGGAAGGGAATCAAGACCTGCTTGTTGTAAAATAGTTAAGACTTCGTAAATACTTTTTTGAGAAATCTTGGCAAAATGAACTATTTCCACAGGTGTAAAAGCTTGAATATGCACGTTAGGCAAGAGTTTTTTTATGGATTTAATGATTTCTATATAGTAATTAAAATCATTAGTAGGATGGAGAGAGCTTACAATGTGTATTTCTGTTAGTCCTTTGACATGAGCGATAGTGTCTTTGATTTTAGCTTCAACATCTTCTTTAGTTAAGACAAAACCTCGTTTATCGCCATCTTCACAAGAGAAAGCACATAGAGGGCAATTAGCAGTGCAGATATTGGATAAATTTATATGGCGGTTGATATTATAATAGACTTCTTTTTGGCTATGACGTTCTTTGGCTTTTCTTGCCCATGTAGCTAAGTCTAAAATATCAGCGTGTTTGTATAGATATAGTGCTTCATCAAAAGATAAACGCTCTCCATTTTGAGCTTTTGTTATAGCTTGTTGATTGATATTCATAAATAAAAATCCTTTACAAAATAATTAGCTTAATATGTTCTGATTATATTGAAATTGCAATCACATTCAGCAGGTATTCTGCCTGTTTGTTTGATTAAATTGATTAGATTATCACGAGTGAGGGCTTTTGGTGAATTTGCTCCGGCATCATGCATGATTTTTTCTTCGCTGATAGTGCCGTCCACATCATTTGCACCAAATCCTAAAGCTAATTGAGCGATAGGTAAAGTGAGCATTACCCAATATGCTTTAATATTATGAATGTTATCAAGCATTAATCTACAGATAGCCATAGTTTTTAAATCGTCCCAAACATTAGTGCGATGAACAGTTTTACCTAATTTTGTATTAGCAGGGTGGAATGGGAAGCAAATAAATGTCTGAATGCCACCTGTTTCATCTTGAAGATTGCGAAGTGTGATTAAATGGTCTACACGTTCTTCAATAGTTTCAATATGACCATAGAGCATGGAAGCGTTTGTCTTGATACCGAGCTGATGCGCAGTGCGAGAAACTTCTAACCATTCTTGAGTTGTAGCTTTATTAGGGCAGAGTTTTTGACGAATTCGGTCATTTAAAATTTCAGCTCCACCACCTGGCATAGCTTCAATGCCTGCATCTTTTAATTCTTGTAATACTTCACGAATGGATTTTCCAGAAATCTTAGCAAAATGAGTGATTTCCACGCCAGTAAAACCTTTTAAATGAAGTTGAGGAAATTCTTTTTTGAGTATTTTAATGATATCTACATAATAAGAAAAAGGCCAATCAGGATGTAATCCACTTACGATATGCAGATTTTTCATATTTGGATCTTTGCAGGCATTGGCTACTTTATTGTAAATTTGTTCCATAGTCATAGCATATGCTTTTTTATCTGTAGCCTCACAACCAAAAGCACAAAAATCACAAAGAGCTGTGCAAATATTAGTTAAATTTAAATGACAATTTACATTGTAATAAACGTAATCTCCGCTGATACGTTTACGTACTAAATCTGCAAGATAACCTATGCGAGCAAGGTCATTGGAAGCAAAAAGAGCCAACCCATCTTCTTTTGTTAGACGTTCATTATTTAAAATCTTTTGTTCTATTTTATCTAATGTATTAATCACGAGAACACCTCTTAAGTTAAAAAATTCACTTATTAGATTTTACTCTTTTTTTATATATGTATCAACTATAATTATTGAATAGGAAAATAAGTTTTATAAATATTATTAGTGAATAAAATTTTGTGCTATAATAAAAAATACTTATTAATTTTGATGAGGAAGGATTTTTATGGATAATTTGATTTTTAGCTTGAATGCGACTATACCAGTCTTTTTGATGATGGTATTGGGTATGATTTTTCGCAAAATAGGATTATTTGATGAAGCTTTTATTACAAAAATGAATAAATTTGTATTTGTGGTGGCTTTGCCTGCATTATTATTTGAAGATATTGGCTCCGCTAATTTTTATGAAGCTTGGGATACTACATATGTTTTATACTGTTTTGGAGCAACTTTGCTCAGTATATTGATTTCTTTTTTCATTTCTATACCTTTTAGAAAAAATGTTTCTCAAGGCGAATTTGTGCAGGCTGCATATCGCAGTAGTGCTGCTATAATCGGTATGGCTTTTGTACAAAATATTTATGGTGATTATGGTATGGCTTCTTTGATGATAATAGGTACTGTGCCTTTGTATAATGTGATGGCGGTTGTTGTATTGGCTTTATTGAAACCTGGTCAAAGTAGTTTAACTTTTGCCTTGATGAAAAAAACTATTAAAGGTATTATTACTAATCCTATTATATTAGGTATAGTAGTGGGTGTTATTTGGTCACTTTTGAAAATTCCAACTCCAGTGATTGTACATAAGACTGTATCTTTGCTTGCTGTTTTGGCTACACCTATGGGGCTTATGGCTATGGGAGCAGCATTTAAATTTCAAGGATTTAGTCAAAATATAAAGCCTATTATTGTTTGTAGTGTTATGAAATTAGTTGTATTTGTAGTGTGGTTTATGCCATTTGCTATTTATTTAGGCTTTACAGAAAGTAAATTGGTCGCAGCATTGATTATGTTGGGTTCAGCTACAACTGTAAGCTGCTATATCATGGCAAGGAGCATGGGCCATGATGGTAATTTGACTGCTGGAACAGTAATGCTAACAACTCTTGGAAGTGCGTTTTCATTGACTTTCTGGCTCTATATACTAAAATGTTTGAACCTAGTATAATAGAGTCAAAATCTAAATTTGTTACTATAGATAATTTTATAAATAAACTCTGATTAATTGATATTGAAAAATTTATGTAATATACTGTATTAAATTTAAGCAAAATATGATAGATTGTCATATAAACAGCAAAACCCCATGAAGGTAAAAAATTCATGGGGTTTTTGTATTATATATCTACTATATTAAGAAATATTGACATTAATAATAACTTGATTGTTGCCATCGTAACCATCAGGGATAATGGTTATATATGTATTACCTGGTTTAATGGCTTGTACGTAATCTTTTTTAAACAATAAAGTTTTATTATTAGAATAAAGAATACGTTCTGGAACACCAGTATTTATTCTTTGTAATTGCAATTTTTGACCAACTTTTAAATGAATATTTGTTGTAGGAATATTTATATGATGATTATCGTCTATGGTATATTTTAAACGTATATCATTTTTCCCTATAGGAGATACAATTTCTTGATCTAATTTTTTTATAGAAAACATATTTTTATGCCATTTTATCAAGGTATCTTGATGTCCCATACTTTCTATAATTTCATTATTTGGTGTTATTGTATAATTTCCTTGAAATATATTTTTTCTTTCTAGTAATGTCTTAAAGTTATTATCTACATAACCAATAACTTTATAAGTTAAAAAACCACCACTTCCCTGAATATCACTTATAATAAATTGTTGAGATTTACTATTTAGTAAATTAACAACATTAACTTTAGGATACCAATAAGGATTACTTTCATAATAAATTTTATCCCATTTATTTGATTTTTTATTGAAAGAAATAACACTGACTATACGTGAGGTCGAATATGACATATTATTAGGGATATAGTTGCCAATGATAATATATGCTTCATTATCATTGGTAATATTGATATTTTTTTGTTCAGTAATACAAATATTTGGAAATAATTCTTTATAATTAATATCATGTGCATATATTATTGAACAATTAGAAAATATATTTATTATGAATATAAAATATATAATTTTTCTTAAGTTTATTAACATAGTATATAACATCCTTAAATAATTTAGTTATTATAATAATTAATATGATTTTGTATTATGAAATGTGTAGATATTATAAATTAATTGTAATTTCTGTTCCATGAACTATATTTGGATTCATTACATCTTTTAAATTTTCTGGTGTTGCTTGTAAATCAACATTTTCCCTAACTTCAACATTAAAAGTAGTTCCAGCAGGATATTCGATGTTAGTGCCTTTTATGAAAGCTCCACCAACAAGACTTATGACAGCAGCTACAGCAACACTACCACCATCACTATTCCCTTCCCCTGTTAAACCTTGTTTTAAAGGTACAGTTACATTATTAATAGTTTTAAATTCCTGACCAGCTATCATTAATAATCCTTTTCTTCCAAAGCCACCAGCAGAACGAGCTTTATAAACGTAAGCTTTGCCAATAGTGTCTTTAGGAATAACAACTACACCATTTACAATAAGATTATCAACTAAGCGAATATCAACATTTTCGCCTTCTTGAGCAGTTTTTGATGTTATAGAATTTACAAGTTCTACTTTTAATTGGGTTTTTTTAGGGATATAAAGATGACCGTTTTGTACATTTTCAATAGTTGATTTAGGTTTTTCTTGTTCAGCTTGGATTTTGGCTAATCGCTCGGTCATACTTAATTTACTATCATCAATAAAGACATCTTCATCAGAAAATGGATTATAATTTACTTCTATATCGTTACGATTAATAGTTCCTTTTGCTTCAGATGAAGAAATACATATGGTATTAATTAATAATGTTGAACATAATGATAATATAATGGCTAAATCTCTTTTTTTCATAGAAATCCTTCTTTCTTATGTAATATTTTATTGTTACCAGCCTTTTGATGTGGCATCTTGCCTAGCCTTATTTATTAAATCACGGTTAAATATTACTAATGTAATTATATTTGAATTTGGATTTTTATATATACCAATAGAACTAGTATTTCCTACCCACATAATAGTTTCTTTTTTTACATAAAAGGAATTACCAAATCTAGTTTCTAAAGAGGATATTAAATCGGTATAAGAAACTTCTTGAGGATTTAATACATTAAAGTATATATCTATACTCATTAATTGATTATTCCAAAAGTCTAGACACACTGAATCGAATTTATATCCACTAATATAAGGATCATTTAAATAAATATCATATTTTACAGAATTATATTGGGAATCATATGAAACATAGGTAACATCATACCCGCTATTTTTTACTTCTTGTAAGGTTTCTCCCCAATACAAATCTCTAAATCCATTAGGTTCATTTGGAAAAGCGAATGTTGTTGATGAAATACATAGTGTTAATAAAAATAAGATATTAACTAAATATTTTTTCATAAAATCACGTCCTTATAAATTTATTTTTAGAATATAATTTACTGTTATGTATTTTTAAGTATTGATAATATATTTTATTATAACATATTCTAAAATGTATAAGTATAAAAAATACACCTTAAAGGTTAATTGAAATAACTTTTAAGGTGTATCTTTTTTTATATAGTATTTTATTTAGAAGAGGCAAGATTGTTATCTAGGGTTTCTTGAGCATGTTGGGCTAATTGGGTATTAACTTTTGCATCTAAAGTATTAATTATATCTTGTAATTGAGTTTTGCTAAGTCCTGCATTGATACCAATATTTAGATGGGATAAAAGTTGACTTTCTGTTCCGTTCATACTTGCTAAAGCAGAGATTGTAGCAATTTCACGTTCTGGATAAGTCAAGATATCGCGAGCAAATAAATCACCAAAAAGATGTGCTTTTAACATGTAATCAATGCCAGAAGAACTAGCAATATTCACTGGTGCTCCTGCTAATTGAGTTTGAACTCTAGTACCTAGAGCTAAAATATCTGTATTTGCTGGTAATGGTGTTGCATCATTGCCTATAGTGTCATGAATATTTTTGCTTTGTCGTTCGGATAAAACTTCATCTACAGTAGCAAGACCATTTAAGGCACGAGGAAAACCACAATAAGCATAGAGATGAACCATTATTTCTTTTGTTTCATTAATGGTTAGTCCACTATCTAAGCCTTCATTTATAGCTGTTTTTAAATTATTTAAATCTCCAGTAGCTGTATAAGAAGCAATAGGAATGATAGCTTGCTGTTTTGCTGTCAAAGAACCAGCTTGATAATTAGCAAAACTAGAAGTTATTCCTAAGAATAAAACACTACAAAAGGTCAATATAGATAGTAAGTATTTCATAAATATCCCTCACTTTTAAATGAATTTTATTAAAGGTTATAGCCTATTTGATATGCTTGATTAGGAAATTCTGTACGTTCAATGATAGGACGAGAGCCACAACCAATGGCTAAAACTTTGCCGATATCTTGCCATTCCATATAACGCACTAGAGTTTCATAATGATGAACTAAAGCTTCCATAGTCCAATCAGCACTATTATAAGCAGTTGCCATTAAAATTGATTTTTTGCGATGCAAGGAGCCTGTACGTGAATAAAATCTATCAACAACAGTTTTTATTTGTGCGGACATACCATAATAATAAAGAGGTGTAATTAAAACAATTAAATCCGCACCAATTAATTTTGGCATGAGTGTTTGTTCAATAGCATCGTTTTGAATACAAGGTCCATTCATACCACAATGGTCACAACCTTGGCAAGGATGAATATCTTCAAATGCAGAATTAAAACGAAAGACTTCATGTCCAGCATTAGTTGTACCTTCGATAAATTTATCAGCTAATAAAGCTGAAGTTCCTGCTTTATGAGGACTACCTGTAATAACTACAATTTTCATTTTATTTTCTCCTATATGATCATTAGCATTAGCTGTTGTTTCAGGTTTATTTGTCAATGCAGATAATCCACAACCACTCAAAAATAGAGTTAATAAACCTGAGCCACTTAATTTGATAAAATCTCTACGGTTCATGATAAATAACCTCATTGATTAGGCATAGCTTCAATAGTTACTGTACCTGATAGCTCGGATACTATATCTCCACCAGAAATAACATGACCTAATTCGTATAAATCGTTGTTAGCACGGAAATCATCATAGAAAATAACAACATCTCCCCATGGTTCATAATAAGCTAAAGTTCCGATTTTTGGTGTGGCTTTAGGTGTGCTTTCTGTATTTAATTTATTAGGTGGATAGAATATTTTTTCATTTGTACTATAATCTTCTAAATCTATGGATAGTGGTAATTGATTATATAAATCATTAGCAGATGGACTATTATTTAATTCGATTTCAATAGTTTGATTATTAGTAGTTGTTAATTTTATAATTTTAGTTTGTGTTGAAGTTGATGTAGTCTCAGTTGTTGTTTTTACATTAGTATTAGCTGTAGTATTATCTTGAGTTGGTTCTACTTGAGCATTGCAAGCTGTTAGAGAAAAGGTCATTAATAATAAACTTAGCAGTAAAAAGATTTTTTTCATGATAATAACCTCCTGTATGTTTATTTTTTATCTAATTTATATAAAATATGTGATAAAATACAATCTTTTGTTTGAAGATTTAGAAAGCTTTTTCGTAAATAGTTAGATGAATTTATGAAAGTAGCTACGATAGATAAGTAATCCACAAGAAATGATAGTAAAGATTGAGATGGATTAAAATATACGAAATTATTTTGTAATAACATATATGAAATTAAATCATAATGCATAAAGTTATTTAATCCATAGAGAAAAATTATCTATAATATTAATTTAGAATTTAGCAAATAAGATAATTTATTTTTTGTATATTTAGTTATTAGATTATAAAAAATTTGCCAATGTAATCCTATATGCATAGATATTAAAATAAAACCCCAATAAGCTGACAGTAGATGCAATGTACGAGCAAAATTGATTAAATTGGGAAAAGATGTTTTTAGAAATAGTGGGATATAATCTAAAAATATAAGACTACTGATAATTAATCCAAACATAGTTAAGAAAGTGAGTAGATTAATTATTAAAATAAATGAATTATAAAGTGTGTATTTTAAAGATATTATCTTGGCAAAGTAATTTTTTTGTAATATACAATGAATTATAAATCCTATGCAAAGGATAATGCCTAAATATTCATGCCACTTTGTACCTATTAATGAATATGACATACATAATAATAGTAGTATGAACATGATGATATCTAAGACGATTTTTGATTTAAATTTTAAAGTCATAATCTACTCCTTTCTTAGAATTCAAGTGATAATTTAATTAAAATGATTATAAAATATTTATTTTAGTTAACCATTTATGAATATCTGTATTTGAAGCAGTGCTATCATAAGATGCTAATCCTGTGAGAATTTTTGATTGAGGACATAATTTCTTTATATCTTGAGGGATATGACCGAAGCCACCTCCACCATGAGTACAGAATGGAATGATTTCTTTATTTATTAAATGATTTTGATTTTGCATAATGAAAGTGAGTATAGGTGGTGCAATAGTACTCCACCAATTAGGTGAGCCAATAAAAATAGTGGAATATTTATTTAAATCTATTTGAATATCTTTGATGTCAGGTTGATAGTTTTGAGAAATTTCATGTTTAGCTTGATTGACAACTGCATTATAGGCTTGGGGATAAGGTTTTTGTGGAATAATTTCTAAACAGTCAGCATGAAGTTGTTCGGCAATAATTTTTGCCATTTTGCGTGTATTACCAGAATGAGAATAATAAACTATTAATGTATTAGACATATAAATACCTTCTTTTATAAAATTTTTTAATATAAATTTATTTATCTATTAAATTTTCTTGTGATTGAGGATATCTTGCACCTTGAAGATTGATTGAATTTAAATGTTTGTTAATCATGGATAATTCTTCAGCAGAGAATGTTACATTTATACTATTGATATTTTCTTGTAGTCGAGAAACTTTTTTAGTTCCAGGAATAGGTACTATCCAAGGTTTTTGAGCTAAAAGCCAACCAAGAGCAATTTGTGCAGGTGAAACTTGTTTTTCTTGTGCTAGTTTTTGTACATATTCGATTAAAATATAGTTGTGATTTAAATTTTCGCTATTGAAACGAGGTATTTGACTGCGAAAATCATCTTTAGCAAAATGAGTATCTTTATTAAATCGTCCTGTTAAAACAGCTTTACCTAAAGGACTGAAAGGAACAAAGCCGATATTAAGTTCCTCAAGAGTAGGTAATAATTCTTGTTCAACTTCACGATACCACATGGAATATTCACTTTGTACAGCAGTTACAGGGCAGATAGCATGAGCTTTACGGATAGTCTTTACACTAGCTTCAGATAATCCCCAATGTAAAATCTTTCCTTCTTTGATTAAATCTTTCATAGTTTCTGCTACTTCTTCAATAGGAGTTTGCGGGTCAACACGATGTTGATAATATAAATCAATATAATCTGTTTGTAATCGTTTTAAAGAGCCTTCAAGTGCATTACGAATATCTTTAGGTTTACTAGAAAGAGCCACTGGTCTATTAGCATTATCCATTTTATGAGCTAAATCAAAACCAAATTTTGTAGCGAGAACAATTTGGGAACGATATGGTTTTAACGCTTTGCCTAATAATTCTTCATTTGTATATGGGCCATATACTTCAGCTGTATCAAAAAAGTTAATACCTAAATCAACGGCTTGCTGTAACACGAATATAGCTTCATTTTCAGGAAGATATGGCGGATAACTTTGAGTAAATCCCATACAACCTAAGCCCAAAGCAGATACTTTTAATTTATCTTTACCTAAATATCTATATTGCATGTATATGCCTCCTTTAATTATTGGATAAATTTAATATTGTGTAAGCGATAAACTTCATTTATATCGTGTAAATCAAGAATAATGCTATGTTTTTTATCTAATTGAGTAAGAGCATCTAATTCTTCTGCTGTTAAAGTAAAATTATTTAGTTGTATATTTTCTTGAAGATGTGTATAATTCGTAGATTTTGGAATACTGATGATATTATTTTGTCTTAGCCATTTCAAAATAATCTGTGCTGTAGTTTTGTTATATTTTTTAGCTAAAGAAATCAATAGAGGATTTTCAAAAATTTTTTCTTTGCCTTCAATAAACGGAGCCCATGCCATAGGTTTTATATCATATTTTTTCATGAGTTTTAATAATTCTTGTTGTTGACAAAGTAAATGAAGTTCTATTTGATTAATTGTTGGTATAATATTATGACTTAAAATTAAATCAACTAATCTATCTGGTAGAAAATTGCAAACACCAATAGCTTTTATTTTTCCAGAAGCATATAATTCTTCCATAGCTTGCCAACTGCCATGGTAATCACCAAAAGGCATATGAATAAGATATAAATCTAAATAATCTGTTTGTAAATTTTCTAATGTTCTAGCAAATGATTGTTTTGTTTTTTGGTAACCAGCATCTTGTATCCAAACTTTAGACGATATAAAAATATCTTCACGAGGAATTTGACTTTTTTTGATTGCATTGCCAACAGCTTTTTCGTTGCCATAGCAAGCAGCTGTATCTATTAAACGATAGCCCATTTTTAAAGCATTTAATACAGTGTGTTCACATTCATCAAGATTGTTTATTTGATATACACCTAATCCTGTAAGTGGTATTGTTATTTGATTGTTTAATATAAGTTTATCCATTTGTAAGTACCTCGGTTTATAATTTAATCTTAATCCTTGTAGTTAACTCTAAGTCAATAAGATTTTTCAAATTATTTAGTATATTTATGTTCGATTTTATAGCGAAGATAATTTAAGCGTTCTAATTGTTTTTCACGGAAATGGATTTCATCAAGAAGTTCATTGCGTTTTTTATTTAAACTATATAGTTGTAATTTATCACTATGATTGTTTTTATCGAGCAATAGACGCATGTAATTTTCAATTTCTTCAATACTAAAACCTATATCATGTAAGGTCATGATTAAACTTAAATTTTCTAAATCACTATCATCATATTGCCATGAACCCATGACTTTTTTTACTGCATTACATAAACCCCATTTTTCATATTCATGCAAAATTTCTAAGGGAATGTTATAAAGTTTGCTTGCTTCATCAATTGTCATCTTAATACTTCCTTATTTCGTTTTAATTGAATTTAATAATGAGCATTTTATTTTGCAAAATAAAAAAGTAGGTATTCTATTTCTTTGAACACCTACATTGTAATATATTTGTTTAATTATGACTAATACTTATATTTCATGATAAATAATGCTTTTTAAGCATTTTTAATACTTTTGATAAAATGAGACATAGTTTGTGAATATATATGATTTTTCTTCCAAATGAGAACTGCCCCTGTTTTTATTTCAGGAAATAATGGTATGAAGCGTAAGTCTTGATATAAGTTATCAAAATTAAGATTAAAACAAAGGGCTACACCAATTTGATGTTTTACCATATTAGCAGCATTTAAAATCAGATTATATGTTGCTACAATGTTTAGTTTTTCTGGAGAATTATTAAACCAATTAATTAATTCATTTTGTACTGCTGTACGTTTGGCAATGATTAGTGGTTCATTGATTAAATCGTCAGGTGTGATAAATGTTTTTTGAGCTAATCTATGTTTTTCATGGACTAAAATGCCCCATTGTTCTTTTTGAGGTAAACGAAAGAAATTATATTTACTGATATCAACTGGTTCAGTTACTAATCCCATATCTAAAAGACCATTTTCTATGCGTTCTTTAATTTCATCTGCAGTAGTACTATGAATATGGAATTTTACTAATGGATGAACTCTATGGAATTCTTTTATTTTTTGAGATAAATATGACATATTTTGAGTTTCCCCACAACCTATAGAAATTTCTCCAACTAAATCATCGCATTCTTTTGTCAATTCTTGTTGTATTTTTTCCATCAAAGAAATTATTTCGTTGGCTCGACGACGCAATAACATACCATCTTCAGTTAAAATAATGCGATGTTTACTTCGTTGAAATAAAGTTACTCCGAGTTCTTCTTCTAATTGGATAAGTTGTCTAGATAAAGTGGGTTGTGTAATATGCAATAAATTAGCTGCTTTTGTTATATTTTCTTCGCGAGTTACCATTAAAAAATATTTTAATAAACGAAATTCCATAAAAGCACCTTCTAAAATTTTTATTTGATGTAATTATAGGATATATAAATATATTTGGCTAGAATTTAATTTGCAGGTATTTATTATTTAATAGCGAATAAATTTTTATAGTGGATAAATTTATGGTTAGGAAGTGGATTTATGAGTTTAAAATTAGTTATAGCGGAAACAATAGGTATAGATGAAAAAACTTTGAATGAATTAGCAAAAGATATTTTGCCTCAAGATGTAGAAATCAAGTATTATAATTCTTTAGCAGATAGCGATGAAGAAAAAATCAAACGCTGTAAAGATGCTGATGCAGTGATAATAGCTAATAAACCATATAGAGAAAATGTTTTAAAAGCATGTAGTAATTTAAAAATGCTCTCGGTTGCTTTTACTGGTGTAGACCATGTAGATATGGATTATTGTCATGAACATAATATATTAGTTTCGAATTGTTCAGGATATGCAAATGAAGCTGTCAGCGAGCTTGTAATCGGCATGTGTATAAGTCTATATAGAAAATTAGCTGAGTGTGGTATAGCTACAAAAAATCATGAGACAAGTAATGGTCTTCGCGGGTTAGAACTTTGTCATAAAAAATTCGGTATTATTGGAGCAGGTGCTATTGGTTTAAAAGTAGCAAAAATAGCTAAAGCTTTTGGTTGTGAGGTATATTGTTATCGCAGACATATTCCTGAAAATAGCGAATTTAAATTTGTGGATATGGATACTATTTTGAAAGAATGCGATATCATTTCACTGCATATGCCACTTACAAAAGAAACTACATGTATGATAAATGCAGAAAAAATTGCTTTAATGAAGAAAAATGCTATTTTAATCAATACAGCTAGAGGAAAAGTTATCGATACGCAAGCTTTAGTTGATGCTTTAAATAAGGGAAAAATTGCTGGTGCTGGCATTGATGTTTTTGATACAGAACCACCTATTGGAGCAGAAAACCCATTGTTGACTGCTAAAAATGTTGTGTTATCTCCACATATTGGATTTGATACGCAAGAAGCTATGCAGAAAAGAGCTATTATAGCTTTAGAAAATATTGCAAAATGGATTGAGGGAAAACCACAAAACATTATGTAAAATAATCAAAATAAATAATAAGAACTATATCTTATTTATAGTATTTATGGTATAATTAATATAGAAGAATTAAATAATGATGAATTTTGTATGACGATAATAAAATTGTTCTTTTTATTATTTTCATAAAAAGTCTTCATGAATTAATACTAAAAAAGATAGGAGGACTTATTATGAAAAAGAAATTAATAAAAAGAGCAATTTTTTTTATGATAAGTTGTAATATGGTTGTTTTTACACCAACATGGGCAAGCCAAGAAACAAAAAATACAATAACATCATCAAGTATAGAAGTATCTGATGGAAGTATTAAAAATATAGTGAATGATGATATTAATATTATTGATACAAATGTAAGAGATGAATATGGAATATTTTCTAATAATGGCGGAAAATTAAATATAGATGTAGATAGTTTGACTATTGAACATAATATTGATAGAAGTAATATGTTTACAAGTATTCTATCTCAAGGAAATACTTCACAGGGAAGTCGCTCATTAATAGATATCAAGACTATTAATGATATTAATATAGATAATACAGCGCAGGAATTGGAGCAGATAAATGCTATAAATGCAAAAGATAATGCTAATTTAAATTTATTATCTAAAAATGGAGATATAAATATAAATAGTAATTTAAATATTAATCGTCGATTATATGATGTAAATAATAGCATAATAAATGTAGAAAATAATAGCGCACTTAAATTAGATGCTAAAAATATGAATATTAATTCTACTATAACTGATAGTTATGGGCAAAGATTATTTAATAATTATGGAATTAATGTAAAAAATAGCCAATTAAATATAAATAATCAAGAAAATATGCAAATCAATTCTACTATTAGTGGTAGAGGTTTTGATAACTATGGAGTATATGTTTATGATAATCTAAATCAGGGCAGTAAAGTTGATATTGTAAATAATGGCGATCTAATTATAAATACAAATGATAATAGCAGCAGAAATCATTCTTATGGAATTTTTGTTATCAATGAAAATAATACATCTGACGAAACAAGTGTAAATATAAATAGTAAAAATAATGTAGTAAATACAAAATCTACAGGTATAGAAGTTTCTGGTGAATTTAGTAATGTAAATATAACAGCTAGTGCGGGTTCTAATGTAATTAAAGCTTTAGGTGATGTTGATAGTACAGGAATAGAAGTCAATGATAATGGAACGCTCTATTTAAATGCTAAAGATTATAATATTGTTACATCTGATTATACAGGTATACATGTTTCTTATGCAGATGATAAACAAAGTAATATAACATTAAATGCTAATAATAATATTGTAAATGCTATAGGAACAGGAATATTGAGTTTTTCTAATGGCAATATTAATTTAAATGCTTTAAATGGTAATAACGCCTTTACTAGCAATTATATAGGAATTAGTTTAATGGATAATAGTCAAGTTAATTTAAAAGCTGATAAAGGTGAAAATTACTTTAAAATTGATGAAGGTATTGCAATATTATCCAGTCAATCTAATGTATTGGCTCAAGCTAATAAAAATATATTAGAAGGTATAGAAGGTATTTCTAGTATAGATAAATCTGAAGTTAAATTACAGGCTATAGATAGTAATACTATTAATGCTAAGGAATTTGGTATCTACACTAAGGAACAAGGAGTAGTAAATTTAAATGCTACTAATGCAGATAATACTGTATATGTAGATAATGGATATGGAATAAGTGGCAATAATTCAGCTATAAATATCAATAGTCAGTCAGGAAATAATAGCATAGAAGTAGCCCAAGGAATAGCCATTGAAGCGAATAATGGCAGTAATATTTCTGTAAATGCTAATAATGGGAAAAATAATATAAAAGCTAGTGATACAGCTATTTCTGTAAATAAGAATAATATTGACAAAGATATTGCGACTATAAGTACGGATACAATAGTAAAAATTGCAGGAAAAGATAATATTATAAATGCTACTACATCTATAGATAATATTGATGGTGGTAATGTTGAAATAATAGCCAGTGAAAATAATTCTATTGATGGATTAGTAAATGTAGAAAATAAAGCTAATACAAAAATCCAAGGTAAAGTAAATTATTTAAAAAATGATAAAGATAATGCGATAGAGTCCAATAACGCTAATGTATTAGTACAAGGTAATGAAAATGTAATAGAAGCTACAAAAGGTATTTCTAGTATAGATAAATCTGAAGTTAAATTACAGGCTACAGATAGTAATGTAATTAATGCTAAAAATTTTGGTATCTATACTAAAGAAAAGGGCGTAGTAAATTTAAATGCTACTAATGCAAATAATACTGTATATGTAGAAACTGGATATGGAATAAGTGGCAATAATTCATCTATAAATATCAATAATCAATCAGGAAATAATAGTATAGAAGTAACTCGAGGAATAGCTATTGAAGCAAATAACGGAAGCAACATTTTTGTAAATGCAAATAAAGGGCAAAATAATATAAAAGCTAGTGATACTGCTATTTCTGTAAATAAAAATAATATTGATAAAGACATTGCGACTACAAGTACGGATACAGTAGTAAAAATTACAGGAAAAGACAATATTATAAATGCTGCTACAGCTATAGATAATACTGATGGCAGCAATATTGAAATAATAGCTAGTGAAAATAATTCTATTGATGGATTAGTACATGCAGAAAATAAAGCTAATACAAAAATTCAAGGTAAAATAAATTATCTAAAAAATGATAATGGTCAAAGTGTTATTTGGGCAGATGATGGCAATATTGATATTACAGGAACTAGTATTATACAAGCAAATTCTCAACAAGTAGCTTTATTAGCAAATAACAATATGAATAATTTAAATCAGGGAATAATTACAGCATCATTTGGTCAAAATAGTGTGATTAAAGGAGATATTATAGCTAAAGATAATGGGCTAATAAAATTGAATGTATCAAATAGTAATGATGATGTTTCAGGATTGATTATCGAAAGTAATATTTTAGCTAAAAACCAAGGAAATATTTATTTAAATATAGGAAATAATAGTTTAATTACAGGAAATATAAATGATTATAGTTATTTAGCGGATTTAAATAATCAAAGTCAAAATTTAAAACAAGAAAATTTAGCAGGTAATATAAGTGTAGATTTTAATAATAAGTCTAGATGGAATGTAGTAGGGCAAAGTTTTATTTCTAACATTAATACTAAAGAAAATAACATTATTGATATGGTGGGATATAATACAGAAAATAAACCACATAGTTTAATGGTTAAAGAATTTAATGGCGATAGTAATTTTGTGATGAATTTAAATGGCAATAGACAAAATACAGATATGGTTTATTTAAATTCAGGCACAGGAAATTATAATGTTATTTTAACAAATGCTGTAACTAAAAATGATATAGGGCAAAATGGTTTACGTTTTGCTACAGTTGGTGATAAAAATAAGCAAGTTTTTAAAAATGCAGTAGCGTATAATGATGGATTTTTTAATATTAAATACCAAATTGCTTCAGAAGATTATGATGTAAATAATGAAGAAAATACATTATATAATAATGGTGATAATAGTGATTTGTTAACAGAAAATCGACCAGGTAATAATATAATTAATAATATCTTTGGCAATAATGAAGATGCTGTTAATTATAAATTGGTAAATATTGAAGAAAAAACTTTATCTAATGCAGGTAAAACTATATTAAATATGACTAAGGCTAATTATGATGTAGCGGTCTTCATGGGACGATTAGATAAACGCATGGGTGATGTGCATTATTTAAATAAAAATGATGATGGCATATGGTTTAGACTTCGTCATGATAGAATTGAAAAAGATTTAGGATATACTATTGATGGGAATATGTATGAATTAGGATATGATAAACTTTTTCTTAGAGATGATGGTCAAGAACGTTTAGGATTAGCTTTTGATTATATGAAAGGGTCTACTTCTTATGATGATATAGCTGGCAAAGGAAATAATAGTAGAAAAGGTATCTGGCTTTATGACACATGGATTGGTGATGATGGTCATTATAGCGATTATATTTTGAAATGGGGTCATTTAGAAAATGATTTTGAAATAGCTGGTACCAAAAAATTGAATTTAATTAAAGGAAATTACGATAATGATGTATTTTCTGCTAGTGCAGAATATGGCTATATGAAAAATTTAAAAAACAATTGGTATATCACTCCTCAAGTTCAATTACAATTAGCTAAAGTAACAGGCGCAGATTACATTACAAATCAAAATACTAATGTGCATGTAGATGGTATTGATAGTATTATTGGTAGAGCAGGATTTAAATTAGGCAAAAATTTTGGTGATAATAAGAAAAATACTTTTTATTTAAAAGCAGATGTATTACGAGAATTTTTAGGCGAACAATTTGTATCAGTTAAAGATGTTACTTCTGATAATGAATATGTTGGTTTTAAATATGACCATAGTGGTTATTGGTATGATGTTGGTTTTGGTTTTAATATTGAAACTAAAAAAGATTCATATGCATTCTTAGATATTGAACGTAGATTTGGCAATGGAAATAAAAATTCATATCAAATTAATGGTGGTTTTTACTGGGCTTTGTAATTGAGAATTTATAACTTGTAATCAAAGATATAGATATGCTATTATAGTACTAGCAGGTTTAAGTTTGTGGGGAGGATAAATATGTTATTGACTATTTTGATGATTATAGATGCGTTAGTAGCAATTGGCTTGATTGCTTCTGTGCTTATGCAAGAAGGTAAAACTGCTGGCATGGGAAGTTTATCAGGACAAAATGAAACGGCTTTTAGTAGCAGTGCTCGCGGTATGGACGCATTAATGGCTCGTTTCACTGTGTTTTTTGCTGTACTGTTTATGATAATTACTTTAATCATAGCTAAAATGGTAGCATAAAAAACTATTCTCTATCTATTTGAATTAATTTAAAGTAGATAGAGATTTTTTTTTATCAAATAGTGTAATATTTTATTTAATAAGTCATTTATAATAATATTTTAAAATTTAGGAGGTATTTTTATGATTACTAGTGGTGCAGAGCCATTTTTGTTACCTGGAGGTTCAAAGGGTGTATTATTGATACATGGATTTACAGGCTCGCCTTCTGAAATGATATTATTAGGAAATTATTTATACAGACAAGGTTATACTGTATTAGGTGTGCGCTTAGCTGGTCATGGTACGACTGTAGAAGAAATGGCTAATACTAATTGGCATGAATGGTATCATAGTGCATGTGATGGATATCATTTATTGCGTGGCATTTGCAGTGAAATATCTGTAATCGGTCTATCTATGGGCGGTTTATTAGCTATGCGAATTGGCAGGGATTTTCCTGTGAAAAAAATAATTTCAATGTCTGCTCCTGTATATATAGCTAATGAACGCAATTTAAGATTTTTACCACCACTTGAAAAATCAGTGGGACGATATCAGCGTAAAAATAGACGAGAATTACCTGAACTAGCTAAAAGATACAATGTATCTTATAATAAAATGCCACTTGTCTGTGTGCATCAATTATTAGAGATAATAGCCAAAACAAAAGAAATTCTACCAGAAATTTCAAAACCAATTTTGATTGTTCAAAGTAAAAATGACCATACAGTAAAAGAAGAAAGTGGTCAATATATTTATGACCATATTGGTAGCAAGGATAAACAATTATTTAAATTGAATTTTTCAGGTCATTTAGTTACTTTAGATATTGAACATGATAAATTATTTAATAAAATAGAGAATTTTTTGAAATAAATTATTTAGAGATTAGATAGAGGATAAATTTATGAGTTTACAAGAAAAAATAATGGAATATATGCAAACTAAAGCTAAAAGACCGATGAGTCAGGAAGATTTATTATATGCTTTGGCTTTAGAAGCAGATGAAATAAAGCAATTACCCTCTGTGATGGAAGAATTAGAGCGAAAAAATCTACTAATTCAAAATCGAAGCGGTCTATTTGGTTTACCAAAACATATGAATTTAGTCATAGGGAAAATGAGCATTACAGCTAAAGGATTTGGTTTTGTTATTCCAGATAATGGACTAGAAGAAGGTAAAGCTAAAGTAGATGATATTTTCATTCCTGCTGGTATGTTAAATTCAGCAATGAATAATGATAAGGTTTTAGTACGTATCACTACTGAAAGAAGTAGTTTCACTAAGCGTGAAGGCGAAGTTATTCGTATATTAGAACGTGCTAATAATAAAGTTGTAGGTACATTTGAAAGCAGTAGAACTTTTGGTTTTGTAGTTCCAGATGATAGCCGTTTAAATCAAGATATTTTTATTGAAGGTCGCAATTTTAATGGGGCAAAAGTAGGCATGAAAGTAGTTGCTGAAATTACTAAATGGCCGACAAAAAATCATAGTCCAGAAGGGAAAATTATAGAAGTTCTTGGGAAAATAGGTGCTCCTGGCGTAGATATTTTATCAGTAATGCGTCAATATGATTTATCAGAGCAATTTCCTGTAGATGTACAAGAAGAAGCTAAACAGATTGAGCAAGTACCTAGTAAGGCAGAATGCAATAAACGTAAAGATAGACGCCATTTACAAATTGTAACTATTGATGGTGAAGATGCCAAAGATTTAGATGATGGTGTTTATGCAGAAAAATTGCCAAATGGGAATTTTTTCTTAGGTGTATATATTGCTGATGTTAGTCATTATGTAAAAGCATTTTCACCTTTAGATAAAGAGGCATATAATCGCGGTACAAGTGTATATTTAGCAGATAGAGTTATTCCTATGTTGCCTGTGGAGTTATCCAATGGTATCTGTAGTTTAAATGCTGGCGAAGATAGACTTTCCATGTGTGCAGAAATGGAAATTGATGCAAATGGCTCTGTTATTAAATACGATATTTTTCCTACAGTTATTCATGTATATCGTCGATTAACGTATAAATTAGTAAATCGCATCTTAGTGGAAAAAGATACGCAAATGATTGAGGACAATCAAGATATTTTGCCATTATTGCATAATTTAGAAGCTGTATATAAAGTTTTAAATAAACGACGTCAAATGCGTGGGGCTATAGATTTTGATATCCCTGAAGTTAAGGTGAAATTGAATGCCAAAGGTCAAGCTGTAGGTCTTGTAAAACGTGAACATGGCTTAGGTGAATCTATTATTGAAGAATGTATGTTAGTAGCTAATGAGACTGTAGCTGAGCATATGGCTAGAAAAGAATTACCTTTTATTTATCGTGTGCATGAAGAACCTGTAGAAGATAAAATGTTTGCCTTAAATGAATTATTGGCTAATTTTAATTTGCATTTAAATCGCAACACTGAAGGTGAAATTGAACCTAGAGCTGTTCAAGAAGTATTAAATTCTATAAAAGGAAAACCAGAAGAAAAAATTATTTCTGCTGTAGCTTTGCGCAGTATGCAACAGGCTAAATATAAGGCAGAAAATTTAGGGCATTTTGGCTTAGCTGCTAAATATTATACGCATTTTACTTCACCGATTAGACGTTATCCAGATTTAATTGTTCATCGTTTATTAAAAGAACAATTAAATGGAAAAATGACAGTAGAACGTCAAGAAAAATTGAAATCAAGATTACCGGAAGTGGCTACACATACATCTAAACAAGAACGTGTGGCTACAGAAGCAGAACGCGAAACGACTTTAATTAAGGAAATTGAATATATGACTCGTTTCTTGGGTGATGAATTCCATGGTATTATCAGTGGTGTTACTGCTTTTGGTATTTTTGTAGAATTAGATAATGGCGTAGAAGGTTTAGTCCATGTTTCTACCATGGTAAATGATTATTATGAATATGTAGAGAAAGAATATGCACTCGTTGGCGAAATGACTAATTTCAGATATCGTTTAGGCGATGAAGTAACTGTTATTTTGACAAGAGCAAGTATTAAAGAACGTTCTATTGATTTTATTTTAAAAGATAATGGTAAGATGCCACTTGTTTTTGAAGATGATATAATCGCTAAACCATTTTTTACAGAAATCAATAATAATGTGAAAAAAGATTTAAAGATTAAGGAAAATTTTTCTAAAGAAAATAAAGCAAGTAAAAAGCAAGCGGATAAATATAAACGCAAAAAACGTAAAGATAAAGAGCATAAAAAAATAGAGGAAAAAAGAAAGAAATCTATTGCAAAAATAGAAGGTAAGAAAAAAGATAACAAGAAAAGTGCTTTTTATGATAAAATTTATACGAAGAAAACTCGTAAAAAAAGTGGCACCAAAGAACGTGTGCGTGATAGAGTTTCAAAAGGCAAACGCCGTAAAAAATAAATATTTTAGACAATAAGTAAGGTTGATTTTATGGGAAAGAAAAATGCAAGTGTAAAAATTGTTTGTGAAAATAGAAAGGCTCGTCATGATTATTTTATTCATGAAACATATGAAGCTGGGATTGTTTTGGTAGGTACAGAAGTTAAATCTCTTCGTGCAGGCAAAGCTAATTTAAAAGATAGTTTTGCTAAAATCAAAAATAATGAAATCTTTTTGGATAATATGCATATCAGTCCTTATGAACAGGGCAATATTTTCAATCATGATCCACTTCGTGCTAGAAAATTACTTATGCATAAAATAGAAATAGTAAAATTATCCAGTAAAATCAAAGAAAAAGGTTTTACATTAGTACCATTAAAAGTTTATTTTAGCAAAGGTAGAGCTAAAGTGGCTTTAGGTCTTGCTACTGGTAAGAAAAATTATGATAAACGTCAAGCTTTGGCAGAAAAAGCTGCTAAACGTGATGTTGAACGTGCATTGAAGGAACGTCAAAAATATTAAATATAGCTAAGTGAGATGGTGATTAATTATTTATGTGGGAAAAGATAAAATCTATATTAACTACTACTAAATATCAAGTTAGAATTGGCTTGGCTGTAGTATTAATATTTTTAGGCGGATATAATTTATTTTTCATCGGCGATGATGAAGGACATGGCGATAATATTTCTATAAAAATAGAAAGTGGCATGTCTACAGAAGAAATTGCTCAAAATTTGCAAGAACATGCTATAATAAACAATGGTCTTGGTTTTCGCATTTTAGCTCGTTTGGAAGGCAAGGATACTCAATTTAAAGAAGGTATTTATTATTTTCGTGTGGGTATGAATATAAATTCTGTTCTTGATAGATTGGTTCAAGGGCCAGAAAATCAAGTAGTCAGAATAACTATTCCAGAAGGTTTCACTGTAGAAGATATTGCTAATTTATTAGAAAAAGAAAATTTGACTACAAAAGAAGAATTTTGCAAAGTAGCAAAAGATTATACTCCATATGATTATATGAAGGAAGCTACAGAAAATAAGGATATCAAATATGCTGTAGAAGGATTTTTATTTCCTGATACTTATGATATTGATAGGTCTTATGGTGCAAAACAAATCATGCAAATCATGGTAGATAATTTTGACCATAGATTAAATAGTGAAATGCGTGAACGTGCTAAAGAGGAAAATTTATCTATTTTTGAATTGGTAACTATGGCATCTTTGGTGGAAAAAGAAGCTAAATTTGCAGAAGATAGACCAATTATCGCTGATGTATTTTTTAAACGACTAGAAAATCATATGATGTTACAATCTGATGCGACTATTCAATATGCTTTAGATGAACATAAGGAAGAGTTTAGCATTGAAGATACAAAACTAGATTCTCCATATAATACGTATCAGCATGAAGGTTTGACTCCAGGGCCAATTGGAAATCCAGGTCTTGCTTCTATTGAGGCTGTGTTATATCCAGCAACTACAGATTATTTGTATTTTGTGGCAGATAGTGAAGGTCATAATCATTATAGTGTAACGTATGATGAACATTTAAAAGTTATTGAAGAAATATATGGTGAATAAATAATAAGTAAGAGGAATTAAAACGTGGAAGCTTTATTTAAGCAAATGGAAGATTTTGCGAAAGAAAATAAAGTACCAATCATCAATGAAAATGGCAGAAAGGTTTTTATTGAGATAATAAAAAAATATAAGCCACAAAGAGTTTTGGAAATTGGTACTGCGATAGGTTATTCTGCATTATTAACTACTTATTATGGTGCAGAAAATGCAAAGATTATTTCTTTGGAATTAGATGAAGAACGCGCAAAACAGGCTCAAGATTTTATAAATCAGTCTGCATATAAAGAGCAGATTGAAATTATTTTAGGTGATGCCGCTGAAAATATAGAAAAACTAGATAAAAATTATAAATTTGATATGGTTTTTATCGATGCAGCTAAAGGACAATATCCTGATTATTTGCAGAAAGTATTACCATTATTAGCTGATGATGGCATTATTTTAGCTGATAATGTATTATTTCGCGGTTATGTAATGAGTGAAGAAAAGCCACCTCGCCGATATAAGACGATTGTAAAAAGATTGCGTGAATATATTGCTATGGTAAGTGATACAGATAAATTTACAACAGAGATTTTTGAAAATGGCGATGGTTTGGCTTTAACTAAAAGATTGAAAACTAATTAATTATTTGGAGGAACAATGCAAAATACAATAAAAAAACCTGAATTATTAGCACCAGCAGGAAATTTAGAAAAATTAAAAATGGCTATTTTATATGGAGCAGATGCTGTATATCTTGGCGGAAAACGTTTTGGGCTTCGTGCTTATGGCGGTAATTTTTCTAAAGAAGAAATGATTGAAGGCGTTAAATTTGCTCATGAACGTGATAGAAAAGTTTATGTAACAGCAAATATTTTTCCGCATAATAATGATATAAATGAGATTTTACCATATCTACAAGAATTGGTAGAGGTTGGTGTTGATGCTGTTTTAGTATCTGATATCGGTTTATTCATGCTTATTAAAAATGAAGTACCAAATCTTGAAGTTCATATCAGTACACAGGCTAATAATACAAACTGGAGAGCTGTTAAAGCATGGCAAGATTTAGGAGCAGAACGTGTTGTATTAGCTCGTGAACTTTCTTTTGCTGAGATAAAAGAAATTCGTGAAAAAACTGATGTGGAATTAGAAATGTTTGTACATGGTGCAATGTGTATTTCTTATTCTGGTCGTTGCTTAATCAGCAATTATTTAACAGGTAGAGATTCTAATCGTGGAGCATGTACTCAACCTTGCCGTTGGAAATATAATTTAACTGAAGAAAAACGTCCTGGTCAATTTTTCCCTGTAACTGAAGATGAAAATGGAACATATTTCTTTAATTCTAAAGATATGTGTCTGCTTCCTTATCTAAAAGATATCATCGAATGTGGTGTAGATAGCTTAAAAATTGAAGGTCGTATGAAATCTATTCATTATGTAGCTAGTGTAGTAAGTGCATACCGTCATGCTATCGATAGTTATTTTGAAAATCCAGAAGAATTCACGATCAAACAGGAATGGATAGATGAATTAAATAAAGTTTCTCATCGTGAATATACAAGTGGTTTCTCTTATCATAAAACTTCTTGTGATGATCAAATCTATAATACAACATCTTATGAACATACATCTGATTTTGTAGGCTTGGTGCTTGATTATGATGAAGAAACAAAAATCGCTACTATACAGCAACGCAATCATTTAACAGTTGGACAAGAAATAGAATTCTTCCAGCCTGATGCACCTTTATTTAAACAAACTATTACAGAAATGTTTAATGATGAAGGTATTTCCATAGAAGTAGCACCACATCCACAACAGATTATCACTATGAAAATGGATAAACCTGTTGTGCCATATACAATTTTAAGACGTGATGTAGTTACTGAATAATATTTAATAATAAAAAAGCGTTATAATCATTTTGAACTGCACCCCAAAAGTTGGACAAAAAACAACTTTTGGAGGTGCAGTTTT
>OGMN01000735.1_pt1 | contig 31669 bp, 36 predicted proteins | sample 1573211 | NCBI WGS metagenome assembly OGMN01 (sample SAMEA2581876, study PRJEB24529) | metagenome | biome: Human gut stool | place: China | collected 2011
CAATGGTTCAAGTCCATTAGGAAGCGCCATTTTTTTATTTTTTGGAAAATTTTTTATAATGAAACAATAAATTTAAAGACTTTATACATCAAAGTATAAAATAAGCTATTTCATTCAATATGATATAATATATAAAGAAATATCAAAAAGGAGGAATAGTAATGAGTATAATCTCTTGTATCAATGAAAGAAGAAGTATTCGTTCATATAAAGATGAACCAATATCTTAAAAAATAATAAATGAACTTTTAGAATTAGGAACAAAAGCAGCTACAGGATCTGCTATGGAACCATGGGGTTTTGTTGTTATACAAGATAAAGAAGAAATAAAAAAATTATCTGAAGAGATAAAAAAACATCTTGTTGAAGATTTTGATGAATTTCCATATTTGAAGCAATATAAAAACTGGGTGGAAAATCCTAAATACAATGTATTTTATGATGCAGAAACTCTAGTAATAATATATGGGAATACAGATTCCCACTGGAATATTTATGATTGTTCCCTTGTGGCAGGAAATATAATGCTGGGAGCTTATGAAATGGGGATAGGAAGCTGTTGGATAGGTTTTGGCGAATACATACTCAATACAAAAGAATTTAAAGAAAAATATGGAGTACCAGAGAATTATCATGTGGTTTGTCCTTTGACATTAGGTTATATGAAAATAAAACCAAAACCACCTGTAAGAAAGTCTCCTGTAATATTTAATAAAAAATAAATTAAAAGAAGCTATCTAAAATTTTTAGACAGCTTCTTTTTTTAGTTAATCACATTCTATAGAAACAAAAACCATACTTCTTGGATAATATGTAACTTTTATATCTGGAATATCCTGTATATCAAGTTCAGAAGAATAAATTGATACATCAGAATCCTCTTTAAATGATTCCAGGATCTTTTGAGTATTCCAAACAGTATTATTTATAATGAATTTTTTAGATAATGGTTCAATTAAGCGTGAATTTCTGTTTTCTAGTTTTAATATAATATAATTTGCAGAAGAATCACTTTTTAACAGCCATAGGTTAAAATATGGTTTAGTATATATTATATGGTTGTAATTTCTTTGATAGTGTATTGAACTAAAGGAAAGAGATTCAGTAACAGGTCCTTTTATAAGGTCTGATATAGCATGAATGGGTCCCTCTTCTTGAGTAAAAATCATTAAACACCATGGAATACAACACAGGCATCCTAATAAGGTTATAATTTTTTTCAGCTTCTGCTTCAACTTCTATTTTTATTGGACCAGTAGTGGTGGTAGTAGTTTTGGTAAGACCTTTTCTTGTCCAAGAAGCTTCAGCTTCTATAATATTTTTTCCAGGGCGAAGAAAATATCCTAATTTTCTCTTTGCATAGAAATGAACTGGAGCTTCATTATTAATATAGATGATAACTAAAGCATCAGAAAGGTTGCCAAAGGCCAGTCGTGTACTTATCATCATTTTAGCTGAATCAGGATTTTCTTCTAAATAAGATTTAGCTTTTGCTTTATTTTTCTTTAGATATAACATTGTTAATGGGAGACCTATTAAAAGATATACAACACATATTATAAGAATATATCTTCCAGGTCCAGTCAGAAATGTAGAAAAAGAATTTTCCATAAAAACCTGCCTTTCATAATTTGGTATTAAAGTTAAATTAATAAATAATAATTTTTTTATTTATTTCTTTTTGTTGTAGAGATATTTACAGGTTCCTGATCATTGAAACCAAGTGCATCTAATAGTTGCAGATAACGTCCTCTTCCCAGCATACTGCAATCAATAGTTGTTCCATAATCGTTCTCATGAGTTTTAATAGTAAGATCACAAGAACTGTCTCCAGTAGTAGAACGTATCAGAGAATGAAAAGAACATTCACTTATTGTAAAGCTATGAGTTTCCTTTTTGCCACGATAGAAAGTGAGCTTGTCACCATCTATAACAACTCTGATGTTATCAAGAACTACAGCGAAATATGTTCCCCCAAGAAACGCTAATGCCCCAAGACCTTTAGAAATAGTTGGAGAAAGGAAAAAATTTGCTATAATTGCTAAAACAAAACCTGCACAAACAGCAAAGAGAACATTCTTCAAAATAACTAAAGGGTTACTTTTAAATTCTTTCATACAGCACCTCCATGTTAGTATAACCTAGTTAGTAGCCATTTTAGCATAAAAAAATTTCTAAAACCACAATAAAATTTTGAAAAGTATACTGTATTATGTTAACTTTATAAAGTTAAAGATATATATTGTGTTATAAAAAAATATTTTAATTAAACATAAATTCTTGATAGAATATTCATAATAGATATTTTCAAAAAGTAAGAAATTGGATTGACATTATCCTGCTAATATGATAAACTATCTAAGTTAAAATGGATATTCCGCTTTAATCAAAATAATTAAATGAATATCTCAAGGAGGAGAAATAATGAAAGAAAAATTAATTCAATTAGTAGAACAAAACTACTTAAGAACTGACATCCCTTCATTTAAAGCTGGAGATACTATTGCAGTATACTACAAAGTAAAAGAAGGAAACAAAGAAAGAGTTCAGTTATTTGAAGGTGTAGTTATCAGAGTAAACGGTGGAGGAATTGCAAAAACTTTCACAGTTAGAAAAGTAACTTCAGGAATAGGAATAGAAAGAATAATTCCTATGAACTCTCCAATGATCGATAAGATCGAAGTATTAAAAATCGGAAGAGTTAGAAGATCTAAACTTTATTACCTTAGAGGACTTTCTGGTAAAAAAGCTAGAATCAAAGAAATCAGAAAATAATAACAGAAGCCAAGGATTTATCCTTGGCTTTTTTCTTTATTTAGGTATTTTTTTTTTTAGATTTATGATAAAATGATTGTATTGGGGAAAAATAAAATTGGAGTGATTGTAGATGGAGAAAAGTAAAATAATACTGAATGGTATTTTCTATGTGATACTGACAGCAATATTTGTGTATATTTTTGTTAAAGAAAAAGCTTTGACAGATACCATAAAAATATATAGAGATAAATTTGCTGACAAGGTTATCATGGTACTTAATATAAAAGGAAAAGTGTTGAGTAAAGGAATCAGATCAACTATAAATTTGGTAGAAACAATAGGAACAGCTCTTATTTTAGTTCTTATCATACAAAAATTTTATCTTGGAAATTTTCTTGTACCTACAGGTTCTATGATACCAACAATAATGCCAAAAGACAGACTTTTTGGTAATATGCTTATTTATAAATTTAGAAAACCTAAAAGAGAAGAGATTATTGTCTTTAAAGAACCTATTCAAAATAAGGTACTTTATACTAAGAGAGTAATGGGACTTCCTGGAGAAACAGTAAATATAAAAAATAACCATCTCTATGTAAATGGTGAAGAAATAACAACTAGAGAGTATACAAATATTGGAGAAATAGGAAATGAGAAATGGATAGTACCTAAAAAAGGTGACACTGTAGAGATAATTCCTGGAAAAGATTATTCAAAATTATTTAGAGAAAATATGATAAATGTTGGAGAAGTACAAAAGTACCTTGTAGATAATCCTGGAGCAGTTGGAGAGATACTTCCAGATCTTGAATTTAGAGTAAATGGAGAAAAAACAGGAATGCTTTTGGATTTGATACATGATTCTAAATATGTAAACAGAATACTTAAAGGTGAAAATGTAGCATTGATATCAGAAAAAGATTATTACCTTGCTCTTGGAGATAATACTAATGGAAGTTATGATTCAAGAATGTGGGGATTTGTAAGTGAAGACAGGATAAAAGGAGAAGCTTTTGTAAGATTCTGGCCGTTGAACAGAATAAAGCTTTTGAAATAGGAGTAAAAATTGATAGAAAAATTAATTGATAGAAAAAATCTTTCAGAAATAGCTGAAATGGAAAAAGAGATATTTTGTAATACAGCATTTTCAGAAAAACAACTGGAAGAGATGGAAGAAATAGATAGATATAGATTTCTTATTGTAAAAAAAGAAGAAAAAATAGCAGGTTATGTGATACTTTATGATAGTGTTGATGTGTGGGAAATAATGAAAATTGCAGTAAAAAAAGAGCATAGAAGAGAAGGGGTTGGGGAAGAACTTTTAAGTTATATTTCATCTCTTGGACAGATACCTATAATGCTTGAAGTTAGAGAAAATAATACAGGAGCTATAGAATTTTACAAGAAAAATGGTTTTGAACAGATAGCTACCAGAAAAAACTATTATACTGATACAGGGGAAGCAGCTTACATAATGGTCAAAAATTGATTAATTGATGAAATAGTTTTGTATTATCAAAAATTATGAAAACAAAAACCTATAAATATATAAAAAGGATGGAAAATAAAAAATGAATATGAACATTTATTCAAACCCTTTAGCAGAAAGATATAGTTCAAAGGAGATGCTTGAGAATTTTTCACCTGATAAAAAATTCTCTACTTGGAGAAAGCTTTGGATAGCTTTAGCTGAATCTGAAAAGGAACTAGGATTGCACATAACTGATGAACAGATAGAAGAAATGAAAGCTAATATCTATAATATTGATTATGAACTTGCAGCAAAAAAAGAGTCTGAATTTAGACATGATGTAATGGCACATGTACATACATTTGGGACACAAGCTCCAAAAGCTATGCCTATAATCCACCTTGGTGCTACAAGTGCATTTGTAGGAGATAATACAGATCTTATCCAAATAAAAGATGGGCTTGATATAGTTAAAACTAAACTTGTAAATGTAATATCTGAAATGTCAAAATTTGCTGTGGAGTACAAAGATCTTCCAACATTAGGATTTACTCATTTTCAAGCAGCACAATTAACTACAGTAGGAAAAAGAGCCACTCTATGGCTTCAAAGTCTTCTTCTTGACTTGGAAGAACTTGAATTCAGAGAAAAAACTTTAAGATTCAGAGGTGTTAAAGGAACTACTGGAACTCAAGCAAGTTTTAAAGAATTATTTAATGATGACTTTTCTAAAGTGAAAGCTTTAGATGAAAAGATAACAGAAAAAATGGGATTTGATAAAAGATTCCTTGTTACAGGGCAAACTTATGACAGAAAAGTTGATTCAGAAGTAATGAATCTTCTTGGAAATATAGCTCAGTCAGCTCATAAATTTACAAATGATTTAAGACTTTTACAACATTTAAAAGAAGTAGAAGAACCATTTGAAAAAAGTCAGATTGGATCATCAGCTATGGCTTATAAGAGAAATCCAATGAGAAGTGAGAGAATATCTTCTCTTGCAAAATTTGTTATAGCTCTTCAGCAAAGTACAGCTATGACAGCAGCTACTCAATGGTTCGAAAGAACTCTTGATGATTCGGCTAATAAAAGATTATCACTTCCTCAGGCCTTTTTAGCAATAGATGCTATATTGATAATCTGGAAAAATGTTTTAGATGGATTAGTAGTTTATCCAAAAATGATAGAAAAACGTATAATGTCTGAACTTCCATTTATGTCTACAGAGTACATTATAATGGAATGTGTAAAAAATGGTGGAGACAGACAGGAACTTCATGAAAGAATAAGAGTTCACTCTATGGAAGCTGGAAAAATGGTGAAAATAGAAGGAAAGGAAAATGATCTTATTGAGAGAATATTAAATGATAAATACTTTAACTTAGATAAAGATAGATTGCTGGAAATTTTATCACCTAAGAATTTTATAGGTTTTGCACCTGAGCAAACAGAAGAGTTTGTAAATGTAGAAGTAAAACCAATCTTAGAAAGATATAGTGATAAATTAGGAATGGAAGCAGCGTTAAGGGTATAAAGAATGAAAGAAAATAGACGAGAGATATATTTGACGGCATTAGTTCTACTTGCACTGTATCTTTCTCTGGCAGAAAATTTTATTCCAAAACCTTTTCCTTGGATGAAAATAGGATTATCTAATATAGCTGTTTTAATAGCTCTTGAAAAATTTGATTCTAAGCTTGCGATTGAGGTCGTACTGCTTAGAATCTTTATTCAAGCTCTTATGTTAGGAACTCTTTTCACCCCCGGTTTTATAATAAGTTTATCAGCTGGAGGAATAACTACTTTATTTATGGTTGGGCTTTATAAGTTTAGGAAATACCTTTCTCTTTTAGCAATCAGTTCTCTTTCTGCCTTTCTTCACAATCTGATTCAGCTTATAGTCGTATATTTTCTGATTTTTAGAAATATCACCCTGTATTCAAAATCTATAATGATGTTTGTATGGGGCTTTTTAGCTATAGGTGTAGTGGCAGGAATAATAACAGGTTTTATTGGAGAAAAATTAAATTTAAGAAGAGGTAATGAATTATGAGAAAATATTTTGGAACAGACGGTATCAGAGGAGAAGCAAACAGAGACCTTACAGTAGATATAGCACTCAGATTAGGTTATGCACTGGGATATTATCTTAAACAGAAAAAAAATAATGGTAAAATAAAAGTTATAATGGGAAGCGACACAAGAAGATCTGGATATATGTTGAGATCAGCTCTTACAGCAGGATTAAACTCTATGGGAGTGGATATAGATTTCGTAGGAGTTATATCTACACCAGCAGTGGCACATATCACTAGAACTAAGGGAGCAGATGCAGGAATAATGATTTCAGCTTCTCACAATCCAGCTAAAGATAATGGAATTAAAGTATTTGGGTCAAATGGATATAAACTTCCAGATGAAACAGAAGCAGAAATCGAAAGATTGATGGATGATTATGCTGAAATAACTAAAGATGCCATAGCGGGAGATGAAGTAGGAAGATTTAAATATGCTGAAGATGAATATTTTCTATATAGAGATCATCTTTTGTCATGTGTAAAAGGTGATTTTACTGGAATGAAAATAATAGTTGATACAGCTAATGGATCAGCTTACAGAATAGCCAGAGATGTATTTTTAGCATTGGGAGCAGAGGTTGTAGTAATAAATGATGCACCTAATGGAAGAAATATTAACGTAAAATGTGGTTCTACACATCCAGAAATACTTGCAAAAGTAGTAGTAGGTTATGAGGCTGATTTGGGATTGGCATATGATGGAGATGCTGACAGACTTATGGCTGTTGACAGAAACGGAAATATAATAGATGGAGATAAAATAATAGCTGTTCTGGCTCTTCTTATGAAGAAAAAAGGACATTTAAAAGGAAACAAAGTAGTTACAACTGTAATGAGCAACATGGGTCTTGAAAATTATCTTAAAGAAAATGGAATAGAACTGTTAAGAGCAAATGTAGGAGATAGATATGTTCTTGAAAAAATGATAGCAAGTGAAGCTGCTATTGGAGGAGAACAATCAGGTCACATTATACTTTTAGAACATGCAACTACTGGAGATGGAATACTTACATCGCTTAAATTGGTTGAAGCATTGAGAGATGAGAAAAAATATATTGATGAAATGATAAAAGATATAAAGGACTGGCCTCAAAAACTGATTAATGTAACAGTGGACAACAAGAAGAAGAATATCTGGAATCAAAATAAAAATATAACTGACTTTATAGCTCTGAAAGAAAAAGAGATGGAAGGTCTAGGAAGAGTATTGGTAAGAACATCTGGAACTGAACCGTTGGTAAGAGTAATGGTAGAAGGAAAAGATATGTCTATGGTGGAAAAAGTAGTTAATGAAATTGCTGAAATTGTAAAAAAAGAATTAGCATAAACAGGGTGAATATAATATGTATAAATATTTTTCTAAAATCTATGATAAATTTATGGAATATTCAGATTATGGAGCATGGGAAAAGGTAGTAGAAGGTCTTATTGCAGAAGGAAAGCCTCAAGGAAAAGCGTTGCTGGACATTGGGTGCGGAACAGGAGAATTGCTTTTAAGAATGGCTAAAAATTATAAATGCCATGGTTTAGATTTATCTGAAGGAATGCTTAAAATAGCAGACAGAAAATTAAAACATAGAGAAGTTAGATTATTTCTTGGGGATATGGTAGATTTTAATACAGGATTTCAATATGATATAATGGTGGCTCTTTTTGATACAGTGAATCATATTCTTTCTACAGAGGAGCTTACAAGTCATTTTATAAGTGTAAAAAATTCTTTAAAAGATGAAGGAGTATATATTTTTGATGTAGTGGACAGAGAATTTATGGAAATGATGTTTCCAAATGATCTCTTTGTTGACAATAGAAAAGATTTAACTTGTATCTGGGAACATGAAATAGAAGAAGGAATAGACTACATAGATGCTACATATTTTGTAAAAAATTCTAAGGGAACATTTGATAAAATTACAGAAAGTTATAGCAAAATGATATTTACAGAGAAAGAAATTGAGGATTCTGTAAAAGAATCTGGACTTAAAGTGATAAGAATTATAGAAAATAATGAAATTGCAGGCAAACGAAATGTTTATTTGTTAAAAAAATAATACCAAAACGGTAAGTAAATGACAATTTATTTCCAGAATAGAAATAAAACATTGACTAAAAGTGAGAAACATTATAAAATTATACAGTATAGATGGTGAATTATTCATGAAATGGATAACTAAAGAATTAATTAAGAATTTCTCATTACTAGGGTATCTTGGCTTTTTGATAGCTGGAAATATCCTTCTTTATGTATTTATTTATAAAATGATTGAGAAATATTTTTTTAAAAGCACGATATTATTTATTCTACTGCTTTTAATAGGTATAGTAAGCGGCTTTTACAGTGCATATAAGCTGATAATGAAAAAGTAGAAAAGGTGATGGAATGAATGATATAAAAAGAATTTTTAAAAGAGCAGCAGTGACAACAGTCATTATTCTTATATATGGAGTGTTAGTGAAAAGTGAATATGTCTATCTGGGAATGTTTTCAGGTAGTGTGATGTCTATTTTTGTATTCTATTTACTTTGCCTTGATATAAAATCCATAGCTGCTTCTGAAAATATTTCGAGAAAAAGGGGTTTTATAGGTTATGCAAAAAGATATGCCATTTATGGTATATATCTTGGTATAATGGCTCATTTTTTTGGGCTGCCCATGTTATTAGGTTCAGCAATAGGATTATTGAATGTAAAGGCAAATATACTTTTAATAATTCTTTCTGAAAATATATTGAAGCTTAGAGACAAATATCTAAGATGACGCAATGAAAGGAGGGTTTTAACAGATGAGATTAGGAGCAATAGAGTTCGTAACACCCCCTTTGGTGGAAGGACCAAGAATTGTATTTTTTCTCCCTCTTCCTGAATTTCTTCATAAGATGCCATTTGCAATGGAAATGGCTAATGGGGGATATGGGTTACCAGTAACTATAACAGTTGTGACCACTTGGTTTATCATTTTGGTACTGTTTATTTTATTTAAACTGGGAACTAAAAAATTGGAAATGATACCAGGAAAGGCTCAAATAATGCTTGAAAGTGTATATGACTTTTTAGATGCTATAATTGAGCAGATGCTGGGATCATGGAAGAAAAAGTATTTTTCCTACATATCAACACTTTTTTTATTTATATTCACATCTAACATAGTAACATTCTTTCCTATACCATGGTATTCAGTAGAGAATGGAGTGTTTCAGTTAGCACCGGCTTTTAGATCACCAACAGCCGATTTGAATACTACAGTAGGATTGGCACTACTTACAACGTTTGCTTTCCTAAAAGCAAATATATCAACAAATGGTTTTGGAGGATATCTGAAAGGATTTATCGAACCAATACCTGTTATGCTTCCTCTGAACATAGTTGGAGAGTTTGCTAAACCAGTTAATATTTCTGTCAGACTTTTTGGGAACATGTTCGCAGGTGGAGTTATCATGGGGCTTCTTTATATGGCAGCACCAGCAATAGTTCCAGCACCTTTGCACTTGTACTTTGATCTGTTTATGGGATTGGTACAAAGTTTTGTATTCATTATGTTGAGTATGGTATATATCCAAGGCTCTTTGGGAGATGCGGAGTATACAGACTAGATAAAAAAACAATAGAACTTTAGGAGGTAATAAAATATGAACGAAATGTTATTAGCAAAAACTATAGTATTAGCAGCATCAGCAATTGGAGCAGGTTGTGCAATGATCGCTGGATTAGGACCAGGAATTGGAGAAGGTTATGCAGCAGGTAAAGCAGTAGAAGCAGTAGCTAGACAGCCAGAAGCAAAAGGTAATATTATCTCTACAATGATACTTGGACAAGCAGTTGCAGAGTCAACTGGTATTTACTCTCTAGTTATCGCTTTGATATTATTATATGCTAACCCTTTCGTAGGAATGTTAGGATAATTTCTTTGAAATAAAAAGAGAAATTTATCATCATCTGGAAAGGAGGTAGAGAATTTGGCGACAACAATTATGCCAGCAGTATCGATAGATGTCAATATGTTCTGGCAGATAATCAACTTTTTTATACTTGTCTTTGTATTTAACAAATATTTTAAGAAACCTTTAGGAAAAATGCTTGAGACAAGAAAAGCAAAAATAACAAGCGATTTAAATGATGCTAATGTAAATAAAGAAGCAGCAATGAAACTTCAGAAAGAAGCTGAAGAACTACTGAAGAAAGCTAAATTTCAAGCAAATGAAATTCTGAAAACAGCTGAACATAAAGCTGATGAAAGAAGAGAATACATTTTGAGCGAAGCTAAAGATCAAAGAGATAAGATCATAAAAAATGCTGAACTTGAAGCTGTTAAAATGAAATCAGATGTAAGAAAAGAACTTCAGGATGAGGTAAAAGATTTGGCTGTAAGATTAGCTGAAAAGCTGATTGAAGAAAAAATAAACCCTAAACTTGAGTCTACCTTAATAGATGAGTTTATAGAAGAGGTAGGGGAAGAAAGATGATTGATAATCAAGTAGGAAGAAGATATGCAGAAGCAATCTACGAAATCGCTGAATCTACTGACAAAGTAAAACCCATTTATGAAAAGCTAAATGCTCTCATGGAATTATATAAAAATGATAATGAATTTAAAACTTTTATCACACATCCTCTTATTGAAGAAGATGAAAAGAAAAAAGTTTTAAGCTCTATCTTTAAAGATTCTGATGAGGGTACTTTAAATATAATGTTTTATATTCTTGATAAAAAAAGAATGGAAAACATAAGAAATATTGTGGCAGAATATCTGAAAATATACTATGAAAAAAATCAGATACTTGATGTTGAGGCAACCTTTGCTGTTGAACCAAGTGAGCTACAAAAACAAAAATTAATAGAAAAATTAATGAAAAAAACAGGGAAAAAAATCAATCTTGAAGTTAAAATTGATAAAGCCATCATAGGTGGAGGTATCATTAAAATAGGAGATCAGGTAACTGATGCATCTATACGTAAAGAGTTGAATTCCCTAAGAAAAAAATAGAAAGGCTTGGAAAGCAGGAGGTGTAATCAGTTGAAAATTAGGCCAGAAGAAGTAAGCAGCATAATCAAAAATGAGATTGAGAACTATAAAAAAAGTCTTGATATAAAAACTTCAGGTTCTGTTTTAGAAGTAGGAGACGGTATAGCCAGAGTCTATGGATTGAGCAGTGCAATGTCAGGAGAGCTATTGGAATTTCCACAGGGTGTTATGGGAATGGCATTGAACCTTGAAGAGGATAATGTAGGAGCAGTTATACTTGGAGACTTCTCTCTGATAAAAGAGGGAGATGAAGTAAGAGCAACTGGAAGAGTTGTGTCTGTTCCAGCTGGAGAATCTTTACTAGGAAGAGTTGTAAATGCTCTTGGAGAACCAATTGATGGAAAAGGTGAAATTAAAGCTGAAAAATATATGGAGATAGAGAGAAAAGCATCAGGAATCATCTCTAGAAAACCAGTATTTGAACCATTACAAACAGGAATCAAATCTATTGATGGTATGGTACCTATTGGTAGAGGACAAAGAGAACTTATAATTGGAGACAGACAAACAGGAAAAACGGCTATTGCTATTGATGCTATCCTTAACCAAAAGGGAACAGGAGTAAAATGTATCTATGTTGCAATTGGACAAAAAAGATCTACTGTTGCTCAAATATATAAAAAACTGGAAGATGCAGGAGCTATGGAATATACAACTATAGTTGCAGCTACAGCATCTGAGGCAGCTCCATTACAATATATGGCTCCATATTCAGGAGTATCTATGGGAGAATATTTCCTAGATAAAGGGGAACATGTACTTATAGTATATGATGACCTATCAAAACATGCAGTAGCATATAGAGAAATGTCACTATTGCTTAAAAGACCACCTGGAAGAGAAGCTTACCCAGGAGACGTATTCTATCTGCACTCAAGATTACTTGAAAGAGCAGCTAAATTATCTGATAAATTAGGTGGAGGATCTATAACGGCTCTTCCAATAATAGAAACACAAGCAGGAGACGTATCAGCATACATTCCTACAAACGTTATTTCTATAACTGATGGACAGATATTCCTAGACTCTCAATTGTTCAACTCTGGATTCAGACCTGCTATAAATGCTGGTATATCTGTATCAAGGGTTGGAGGTTCTGCACAAATAAAAGCTATGAAACAGGTTGCTTCTAAAGTTAAACTTGAACTAGCTCAATATACAGAACTATTGACATTTGCACAATTCGGATCAGACCTTGATAAATCTACAAAGGCTCAATTGGAAAGAGGTAACAGAATTATGGAAGTTTTAAAACAGCCACAATACAGACCTTTCCCAGTTGAAGAACAAGTAGTTGCATTCTTTGCTGTTATCAATGGATATCTTGATTCTGTAGATGTGGATAAAGTAAGAAGATTTGAAGATGAACTTCTAACAGAACTTAGAAATACTACAGATATCTTAGCTGAAATAAAAGATAAAAAAGCTTTAAGTAAAGAGATGGAAACAAAATTGGGAGAAGCTATCAACGCTTTCAAAAAGAATTTTAACTAGAAAGAGGTGGGATAATGGCTGGAGCTAAAGAGATAAAAAGCAGAATTAAAAGTGTTCAGTCTACTCACCAAATCACTAAAGCCATGGAAATTGTTTCTACTACAAAATTCAAAAGATTTTCAGCATTAGTAGCTAAATCAAGACCTTATGCTGAAAGCATCCATAACATCCTGTCTAACATAGCAGCAGGAGTTAAGAGTGAAAAACATCCTCTTTTTGATGGGAGAGAAGAAGTCAAGAAGATAGGTGTAATAGTTATGACATCTGACAGAGGACTCTGTGGAGGATTCAATAACAATGCTCTTAGAGAAATGGAAAAAATCATGAGAAATAATAGTGGAAAAGAGGTTTCAGTGATTGCTATAGGAAGAAAAGGAAGAGAATACTGCTCTAAGAGAAAGTATGATCTGAAAGCAAGCTATATCCAACTTATTCCCGAGACAATGGGAGATAAGGCAAAAGAGATAAGTGAAAATATAGTTGAATATTACTATAATGGAATCTTTGATGAAGTGTATATGATCTATAATAAGTTTGTATCAGCTTTGAGAAGCGACCTTTTAGTAAGAAAACTTATTCCTATAGAAAGAGTAGAAGCTACAGAAAACACAGCATATATTTTTGAACCAGATGCAGAGACTATATTGTCTGCACTTCTTCCTAAATATTTAAATGTTGAGATATATCAGGCTCTTTTGAATAATACTGCCAGTGAACATTCAGCAAGAAAAAATTCAATGAAGAGTGCCACAGATAATGCAGAAGAGATGATAAAAGAGCTTAATCTGAAATATAATAGAGAGAGACAATCAGCTATTACTCAAGAAATAACTGAAATAGTTGGTGGAGCAGCAGCTCTAAATTAAAGATAAGGAGGCAATAGCGTGGAGAACAAAGGAACTATAACACAGATTATCAGTGCCGTTGTAGACGTGTCTTTTAAAGACCAGCTGCCTAGTATATATAATGCATTGAAAGTAAAAGTAGGAGATAAGGAACTTGTACTTGAAGTTCAACAGCATCTAGGTAACAATGTAATAAGAGCAGTAGCAATGGATTCTACTGATGGTCTGCAAAGAGGTATGGAAGTAATAGATACTGGTTCCCCTATAAAAGTACCAGTAGGGAAAGCAGTTCTTGGAAGAATATTAAACGTTCTAGGACAGCCAGTTGATGATGGTGGACCTATTGAAACTGAAGAATATCTTCCTATACATAGAGATGCCCCAAGTTTTGAAGAGCAGGAAACAGAAACTGAAATCTTTGAAACAGGAATAAAAGTAATTGACTTATTAGCACCATATATAAAAGGTGGAAAAATCGGACTATTCGGAGGAGCTGGAGTTGGAAAAACAGTTCTTATCATGGAACTTATCAATAACATTGCTAAGGGACATGGAGGACTTTCAGTTTTTGCGGGAGTTGGAGAAAGAACAAGAGAAGGTAGAGACCTTTATGATGAAATGACTGAATCAGGAGTTTTATCTAAGACATCTCTAGTTTATGGACAGATGAATGAACCACCTGGAGCAAGACTTAGAGTAGGACTTACAGGGCTTACTGTAGCAGAAAATTTTAGAGATAAAGAAGGACAAGACGTTCTTCTATTCATAGACAATATATTCAGATTTACTCAAGCAGGTTCTGAAGTATCAGCATTATTAGGAAGAATGCCATCAGCAGTTGGATATCAGCCTAACCTTGCTACAGAAATGGGAACTTTGCAGGAGAGAATCACTTCAACTAAATCAGGATCAATAACATCTGTACAAGCAGTATATGTACCAGCAGATGACCTTACTGACCCTGCACCAGCAACTACATTCTCACACTTGGATGCAACTACAGTTTTATCAAGAAGTATAGCTTCTCTAGGTATCTACCCAGCAGTTGACCCTCTTGATTCTACATCAAAAGCTCTATCAGCTGAAGTAGTAGGAAAAGAGCACTATGAGGTAGCCAGGGAAGTACAAGAAGTTCTTCAAAGATATAAAGAGCTTCAAGATATTATTGCAATTCTAGGTATGGATGAATTATCTGATGAAGATAAACTTACAGTATCAAGAGCTAGAAAAATTCAAAGATTCTTCTCTCAACCATTCTCTGTTGCTGAACAGTTTACAGGTATGGAAGGAAAATATGTTACTGTAAAAGATACTATCAGAGGATTCAAAGAAATCCTTGAAGGTAAACATGATGATATCCCTGAACAAGCTTTCCTATTTGTAGGAACTATAGAGGAGGCAGTAGCTAAAGGAAGAGACCTTATGAAAGGGGATGAATAATTATGGCAACTTTTAAGGTTAAGGTTGTAAATTATCAAGAAAAAGTTTTGGAACAAGACGCAGAGTTTCTTTTAGTAAGAACTACTGAAGGAGAAATGGGAATTCTTCCTAATCACTCACCTTTTGTTGCAGGACTTGCTATTGGTGAAATGAAAATCAGACTCAATGGTGAAGAAAAATGTTACTTTGTTTCAGGAGGGTTTCTAGAGATATCTAATAATAATGTAACTGTGCTAGCTGATGAAGCTATGCCATGTGAAATGATAGACTTGGAAAGAGCTAGAAAAGAAGCTGAAGAGGCTAAGGCCAAATTAGATAAATTGAAAGAGGATAAAGATATTCTTCTGACTGAAAAAAATCTAAATGAAGCTTTAGTAAAAGTACGTTTAGCAGAAAGATTATTATAAATATTTAAAATAAGAAAACAGGCATATTTTAAGCCTGTTTTTTGTTTTTGAGGGACTAATTGTGATTTCATAACATTCTATAAATCTATTTTATTTATATATAAAATAGATTTTTTTTATGTTATTTATTTCAATTAAAATTTAGTTTGTTTACACTTTAACTTTGGAAATTCAAATAAAAGAAGTTTATTAATTGAAATTTAGAACCTTAACGAAAAAAGCATATTAGTATATATAATTAGTTATTTTATCTTAAAATAAGGAATAAAGATATTTATTGAACTTCTGTATTTTATATGCTATAATCCGATTAAAGACAAAATTATTCGAAAAAATACCAAATAGAGGAAAAAATAAACAAAACAGGGATGATCAGCTTATGATAAAAAAAATTTTTTGTTTTTTGTTAATAAGTTTAAACTTGTATTCAGGGGAGTTTCAACAAGTTTCTGCTGTAATAAAGATAACAGGAAAAGTTGTTACCAATGCTTCATTAGTTGTAAAAGTAGATGGAGTGGAAACAAATGAAATAGTTATGGAAAACTATATCAAAGGATCTAACAATAAAAATACAAAAACATTAACATTTGGACTAAAAGAAGAATATACAAATGGAGCTATAAATCTTAAAGATGTAGATTATAGCGGTAATGAAAAAAATCTCTATAAGATAGAAAAAGTATCTGAAGGAGAAGAGAAAAAATTTAAGATATCATATAATACAGAAACATTAAATAAAATGAATCATGGGGATGAAGCAGAGGATACAATAGTTTTTACTGCTACCTATGATTAAGTGAGGAGCGTATATGAAAAAAATAATAAGTATTGTATTCATGTTTTTAATGGTAACAGTGAGCAGTTTTGCATTTTTTAGAACTTCAGTAGCCCCTGGGATATTTGAAATGAATCTGGATAGATCAGCTACAGAGGAGATAATACTTGTAAATAATTCAAATGAACCTATCAGAGTAAAAATATATCCAGGAAAAGATGAAAATATAAAAGATGAAGAATATCTTGGAGAATGGCTGAGAATATATCCAAGAACTATGACATTAGAAGGAAATTCAGAAAGAAGAATAAAATTTTCTATAAGAGCTCCTAAAGATAAACCTGATGGAGAATATAGAGGACTGATATATATAGAGGAACTTCCAGAGGTGGTAGAGGGACAAAGTACATTGACTTTAGCTGGAAGACATGGGCTTACAGTATATGGAACTAAAGGAAAAGTAGAATATGATATAGCTGTTTCAAATATAAAAGTTGTAAATAATGAACTTACAATGAATATTAAAAATAATGGAAAATATAGTTTAAGACCTGAAATAAAAGTAAATTATCTCTCTGCTAAGGGTAAAAAACTGGGAGAACTGGAAGAAAAAACTGGAAGAATCTTAAAAGACAGAACAGCAGCAGTAAAGGTAGAGCTTAAAGATTTGAAAGGTGAAGCTGTAGAAGTAAATGTATCTGGAAAAAGCAAAATACTTTATAGCGAAACTGTAAAGTTAAAATAAAATAAGGAGATGACGTATCATGAAAAAAGCATTTTTTATGGTAGGAATATTAGCAGCATTATCTATGACAGCATTTGGGGCAGATTCAGATGGAAAAGCAATAATAAATCTTAAAGGAACAGCAGTAAAACAAATCTCAATAGAAGCTGTAGGAGGAAATGAGATAGACTTTGGGAAAGTTTTAGCAACTAAAACTTCAGCTCAAGCTAAAACATTAAATATTACTGGAAGTACAGGACAAAGTGTTAAAATCAAAGCAGATTTATCTGGTGCAGGGGAATTTATAGCTATACCAGAAAGTAGTGGAATAAAAGCAGACTATGGAACACCTCTTCCTTTGATAGATGGAACAGCAAGTGCTGAATTAAAATTAGAATATACTCCAGGTGCAGATACAGATAGTTTAACTAATGAAATAGTAACAGTAACAGCAACATATGATGATATAGCATCAAACTAAATATAAACAATTAAATCAGGAGGAGGAATCCTCCTTTTTTATAAAGGAGAAAATATGAAATTCAAATTATTATGTATTTTCTTAATATTGACAGTAATAAGTCTTTCCCAGGACTTAAAACCATTGATAATAACTGAAAAACAAGGGTTTAATTTTGGTACTATCATAAAAAATTCCTCTTCTAAAAAAGTTCCTCCACTTAGAAACCTTATACTTAATATAAAAGGAACGCCCTTTGAAGAGATAAAAGTAGAAATGGATACCCATTTTGAATTGGAAGATGGAGTATATATAACTGATCCTGTTATTTTAAATGATGATGCTCTAATACTTGATAAAAATGGAGAGTTGGATTTAGAAATAAAAGGAAACCTATATATCAATCATAAAGTAAAGCCTAAATCTTCCAGAGAAAAAATTGGAAATCCAATATATGTGGAGTATAAAAATTGAGAAAATTAATTGTATTATGTGCTGTATTTGGTTATTCAATAGATATGGAAAATATTACTGATGGAAATATGGATTTACAGGTAAATAGAATAAAAGAAGAATTTTTTCCTCTCTATATAGATGAGTTGAAGGGGATTGGATATCTTCCTATGAAAGAGTTTCTTTATACTATAGAATTGAATGAGATAGAAGTGGATTTTCAAAATAAGATGATCAAGGGAATACTTCCAGATAAAAGGAAAATTCAGTGGAAATTTGATTCAGACATATCGTTTGTAGATAACGAAGAACTATATGTAGAGATTGAGCAGCTGAATAAAATTTTTCCAGTAAAAAATGTAAAATTCGATCTGGCTATGTTGAATATAAATATACAGTTTGATTTTAAAATTCCAGCTGACATACGATATGAGCAGGAACAAAAAAGAAGAGGTATGTCAAAAGGAGATAAAACAGGAAAAAAACATGAATATATAGATAATAAAAGTTTTTTTTCTCCAGGAGTTATTCAAGTAGAATATGAAAAAAATGATTTGGAGAAGAGCAGAGGAAGTTCATTGTCAGTGAATTACTCTACTCAGTTATTGTATGGTGAATTAGATGGGGAATTTAGTATTTTTGATGACAGCAGAAAAAATAGAAAAAAATTTGAAGTAGAATCTTTATCATTAAATTATGAAGATGTAATGGATAAAAAAGATGTGATATTGGGAAGTTTTTATATGAGAGTTCCATCTTTTTATGATGTGGAAACAGATATTAATGGAATAAGCATCTTAGATTCATCTTCAAGATATGATGTAACAGAAAAAAATGGAAATACATTTGAAGGATATGCTCCCTCAGGTTCAGTTGTAGAATTATATAGAAATGGAATATTGATAGATTATCAAAATGCAGATAATCAAAGATATATTTTCAGAGATATAAATACTCAATCTCTTACTGATAAATATTATATAAGAATATATAAAGATGATGGAACATACATACAGCAGGATATCTCCCTATGGCTTAATAACAAGACTCTTAATAAAAACCAATGGAGTTACAACATACAGAGCGGGAAGGTAGATAAAAAAGGCGATAATGACTTCTGGGGAACATTGAGATATGGAGTTAATGATTTTGTTACAGTGGAAGCAGGATATTATGATTTAAAAGGAAAATCAGAAGAAAGATATAGATATAAAGAGAGAGCCTATGGAATATATCTCAGCTCTCCACCTATAAAATTTCCATTTTGGGCAAATATCAACTGGTATGAAGATACAGAAAAGAATGATGGAACTCTTATCTGGGAATACAAGCAGAATTTTTATGATTTCATTTTAGAAGGAAAAGGAGAAAAGTACAGCAAAAGAATAAGTCTGGAAGAAAATAAAGAGGAAAAATACAGAGCCAATATCAGAAAAAGTTTTGGAAGATTGAATGTTGGTGCTGGTTATGAAGTAGAGGTATCTAAAGGCAAATATTACAGAGATTACATAGCAAGTGTTGGATATAACAGGAGATATGTAAGTAATAATATAGAATATCGCTTTCAGGAATATGAAGAGGATGAGAATAGAAACAAGCATTCTACAAGATTTCAGACAGGGATATCATATTTTGACAACTGGAATATAACAGCAGAGATAGATATAAAGTACAATAATAAATGGGAAATGGATACTGATAAATATTCAGTGAAATTTATAAGACGTAATAATAATTACTACAGTAAAAAATATTTTGATCTCTCTTTAGGATTTACATATTCAGAAAAAGATGAAGATCATTTTAGAACAGAGGTATATGCAACAATTTATCTGGAAGATTTTGGACTGCCATTCTTTAATACTGAAGTTTCTTTTGAAGCTAATGACAAAAGAAGTGAGGATAGGAAAGTAGGAACAAAAATTAAAAAGATAATTGTGCTTGAAGATCTACAACGCAACAGTAAACTAAAAAATATTTCTAACTCATGGATAAGCGGAAAAGTTTATATAGATAATAATTCTAACTCAATATATGATGAGGGAGATGAACCTTTATCAGAGATAAAAGTAACTGTTTTAGGTAAGAGTGTAGAAACTGATGAAGATGGAAATTATCTGGTTGAAGATATTTCATCTAATAGTGAATTCAATGTTAAAGTAGATAGAACATATATTGATCCTCTTTTATATTATAATGAGGAGAAATACTATAAAATGATGCCATCTACAGGAATGCATATAGATATTCCTTTCCAGAATACTATATCTTTAAGTGGAAATATAAAATTAGAAGGGGCAGATATTCCAGAGGATAAACTTCCATATATATATAATAAAATGAGAATAACTATAAAAAAAGATGGAAAAGAGATAAAAACTTTAAAACCTGAATTTGATGGTTTTTTCATATTAGATGGTTTGATAGAGGGAGAATATGTCATGGAACTTTCTTCTAAAGATGAGCAATATAAACCTTTAAAAGATAAGATGGAACTGTCAATAAAACCAGAAGCAGCAGCAAATGGTGTTTTTGAAGTTGGTGATTTGATCTTTATTAAGGAGGATCAAAATTTAAATATTTTTTCTTGTTCTGTTTATTATTTAAATTTTCATACGGGGTATATCAAAATACTAATTCAGAGAAAATGAAGGCGGAATCAGAAGTTGCATTAAAAGGTCTGATAATAGAGATGAAAGGAATAGAAGAAGAGGTTCCTACCAAGATTGAATTGAGTTTTTCACAGGAAGGTACAGATGTCGGACTTGTATTTAATCATGACAATGTAGAACTGTCAAGTGATGGTAATAGTTTAGTAAATATAGGTATTTCAAAAGGTGGAGGAGAAAATTCTAAATCAGTATTCAATATCACTTTTAAAAGCAAAAAATTGAAAGATAGTGAAATTGAACTTTTAAAAAGCGGAAAATCTATATTAGAAGATACTCCAAATAATGAGGAAATGAAAATAATAAGACTGACAGCAATATACAGATAGGAGGAAAATGAAAAAAATAATTTTGCCATTTATTATATTTCTTACAATTACAATTTATTCAAGTGAAAGAGCAAGTTTCAGAGCAACAGCTGTATATGAAGTAAAATCTCCTATCACAATAATTTCTAACAGAAGTGATATTAATTTTGGAATCCTTCTAGATGGACAGAAAGGAATAGTATCAGGACATACATTAACGCTTGATGGGACAGGAGATATGAATTTGAAATACACTCTGAATGTTTCTCAAAGTGATATAGGACTTGAAATTGTGGAAAAAAACAAAACAACTAAAAGTGAGGGCATAGTCTATGAGTATGAATATACATGGGATACTCAAAAGAGTAAGATAAAAAATTTAAAAGGGACAGTAATAACATTTACAGCCTCATATACAGAATAAAATATTTTTTAATATAACTCACTCTAGCGGAAAAACTATTATAATGTTAAAATAAAGAGGAAGGCTCAAAGGCTGACCTCTTTTTATTTTTTGAAAGAGAAGTACTTAATATAAGGGGGGAAAAATGGATATAATAATAAGAACAGTAAAATTGGAAGATATAGAAAGCATAAATGCTTTGTACAAAGAAGTTGATGAACTTCATTTGAAAAAATATCCAGAACTTTTTAAGAAAGCAGAAGAGGAAGGAAGACCTGTTGAGTATATAAAGAGTATTATTGCAACTCCATATAAGGAAATATTTGTAGCTGAACGTGGGGGAGAGATAGCAGGGATAGCAGAAGTAATGGTAACTAAAAACCAGCCTTTTCCAGTAAAAGTGGATATGCAATGGGTAGCATTGGATAATCTTGTAGTAAGTGAAAAATTTAAAGGAAGAGGAATAGGAAGTATGTTGGTAGATTGTGTAATAGACTGGGCGAGAGATTGGAATATAAATAGAGTAGAGCTTAAAGTTTATGAGCAAAATTTTGAAGCTTTATCTTTTTATGAGGCCAAAGGATTTGAAACACTTAATAGAACAATGTTTTTAAATATAGAATAAGGAGGAAAAATGGAAGATTTAAAAAGCAGAGTAGATGAACTTTTAGAAAATCAGGAATATGATAAGGCTCTTGAGCTCCTTACAGAAAATGAAATAAATGGGGAAGCAGATATATGGACTAACTCAACAACAGGGTGGATACTTGGAAAATTAGGAAGAAGAGAGGAAGCTCTTGAATACTTGAGAAAAGTAGAGGGAGAAGAGGAAGAGAATCCATGGTTGTGTTGTGAAATAGGTTGGAATCTAGGAGCTTTAGGAAAAAGCAAAGAAGCATTATATTATCTAAATAGAGCTAAAGAATTGGGAAGAGATGATGTATGGATCAATAGTGAATTAGGTTGGAATATGGGGAGATTAGATAGAAATGAAGAGGCAGTGTATTATCTAAACAGAGCCAAAGAACTTGGAAGAGATGATAACTGGATATTTGAAGAGTTAGGTTGGAATTTAGGTATACTGAAAAAATATGAAGAGGCTCTTGAGAATCTTATTATATCAGAGAAAATGAGAGAACCTGATGCATGGACCAATTCACAAATAGGTTGGAATTTAGGAAAAATGGGAAGAGATGAAGAAGCTGTTGCTTATTTACAAAAAGCAGTTGATCAAGGAAGAGATGATGCATGGGTTTACTCTACTCTTGCATGGAATCTAGGTAAATTGGAAAAAAATAAAGAAGCTCTTGAATATCTTTTAAAGGCTGAAGACTTAGGAAGAGATGACGAATGGCTTAATAGTGAAATAGGATGGAATTATGACAGAATAGATCAGTATGAAAAAGCTTATGAATATTTGAAAAAAGTAGAAGATATGGGTAGGAGTGATGCCTGGTTCTTTAGAGAATATGGATGGTGTATAGGTAGGCTGGAAGGAGACAGGGAAGAAGAAGCTCTGAAATATCTAATGAAGGCTGAAGAACTTGAGAAAGCTGACTCGTGGCTGAATACAGAAATAGGTTGGAATCTAGGAAAATTAGGTAAAAATGAAGAAGCTATTGAGAGATTGAAAAAAGCAGAGGAACAAGGAGATACAAGCAGATGGCTGTATAGAGAGATTGCATGGAACCTTGGAAGAGCTAAAAAACCAAAAGAAGCTTTGGAATATCTAAGAAAAGCAGAAGATAAAGATAATTTAACTCCTTGGATTTGTACAGAATTTGCATGGAACTTAGGAAAATTAGGGGAAGTGGAAGAGGCTATATTCTATTTGAGAAAGGCTAAAGAATTAGGAAGAGACGATGCTTGGGTTAATAGAGAATTAGGATGGAATTTAGGAAAACAAGATAAATACAAAGAAGCTCTGGAGTGTTTGAGAAAGGCTGAAAAAATAGAGGAAGATCCCGACGCATGGCTGTATAGAGAAATAGGCTGGAATCTTGGTATGCTTGATGAGTTTAAAGAAGCTTTGGAATATTTGAGAAAAGCAGAAGAAATGGAAGAAGCAGATGATTGGTTAAATTCACAAATAGGTTGGAATCTTGGAGAACAGGATAAATATGTGGAAGCTATGGTGTATATAGAAAGAGCTATGAAACAGGGAAGAGATGATGCTTGGATAAATGGAGAGTATGGATGGCTTTTATCTAAACTGAATAAATATGAGGAAGCTTTGGAGTACTTTAAGAAAGCAGAAGCGGAAAAAGAACCATCTGACTGGCTTTTAGGACAACTTGGAGATGTACATAAAGAGCTTGGAAAATATGAATTAGCTTTAGAATACTACAAAAAACTTGAAGAGGCAGACCCAGAAGATTCAAATAATCTTTCAAATATAGCTGATGTACTTACAAAACTTGAAAGAAGTGAAGAGGCTGTGGAATACTATAAAAAGAGTGAAAAAAAAACGGCAGAATAGAAAATTACAGTCTGGCTGCCAATTATGAAAAAACAGGCGATTATGAAAATGCAGCAAAATACTATCATAAGGTAATTACAGAAGAAAATAGAAGAGATACATGGATATATAAAAAAGCAGGAGCAGCTTTTAAAAAAACAAGAAGATATTCAGAAGCTTTAGATTGCTATAAAAAAGCTAAAGAATTTAATGGAAAAAGCAGCTCTAAAGAAATAGATGCTGAAATAGCATGGCTTGAAAGAAAAATAAAATAAAATAAAAATGATTTTATATGTATAAAAATATTGTAAAAATGCTCCAAAAAAGATAAAATAGTTTAGAATATATTTAAGATATATTTATTATTAAAAAAAGAAAAGGCAAAACAGATTCATGTCTTGGGGAGAGCTGACATGATTTTGGCTGAGTAATCTGAGGAGAACTATGGTAGAAAAAAATGTCAGGATACTGAAAAGAGCATTTTTAGTATCTATAGCAGTTGCGATATCCATATGGGTATGCAATTATTTTAACCTTTCTCACTTCTATGCTGGGATAGGAGCTTTAAATGTATCAGATCTGAATGATTCGAAAACTAGAAGACAGGCTTATGAAAGGGTTATGACTACTTTATTTGGAGGAGCTATAGCAGTTGCTATATGCTATATGGGATTTCAAGAAAATCTTGTTATGTATATTCTTGGATTATGTATAGTGTGCTGTTTCAATGAAATAGTGATGAGAGTTCCGTCATCTGTAGGCTGTATAGCTTTTACATATATCATGCTCAATGTAGATCCAGAACGAACTCCAATTGGATATCTTATGGAGAGAGTAATTGGAACTTTTGCTGGGGTAGCAGCTATATCAATTGTTATTACACTCTATAATGTATTTTTTAATAAAGAGGAACTTAAAAACAAGGTGCCTCCAATGCCTAAGGCAGATTTGAAAAAACAAATAATGAGAGGATTGGAACCTGGGATGGCTGTTATTTTAGGACTGGCATCTATAAAATTTATCAATCACTTTTTTGATCCAATATACATAACTAACTATACTCTTTATTATTGTGCTCTTGCTATTGTAGTTCCTTTCAGGCTTGAATGGGATGAATTACTTTTAAGGACGAAAGAAAGATTTTTGAGTACTGTGTTTGGAGGATTTGTTGCTTTTGCATTTTATTTCTCTGGCTTCCGAGGAACCTTTTGGTGTTCTGTAGGGATAATAGTGGTGGTGGTAATAACAGAAATAATAGTGAAAGTACCAGCTTCTCTAGGTGGAATAGTATTTATGTTTATCATGGTAAATATGAAAAAACCTGGAATGACTCCTATGCTTTATTATACTAATAGAGTGTATGGAACAGCTGTTGGAGTAATAACTATCATTTTATTCTCATATATTTTTAATAAGGTTGTGGAAAAATATAAAAAACCTAAAAAGAATAATGAAAAAATGAATGATGAAAACAATGAAGTGTTTAAAGGAGATGTAGAATGATATTTGATACTTTAAAAAATCTAAAAGATTATAAAGGAATGTCTGCTAATTTTGACAGAGCTGTAGAAAGTATTTTAGCTGGAGATTATCTGGAAGCTTCAGAAGGAAGACATGATATAGATGGAGATAATGTATATTTCAATGTACAAGAAAATTTACTAACTAGAGAAGTAAATGAAACTTGTTTTGAGAGTCACCAAAAATATATAGATATTCAATTAATAGTTGATGGAGAAGAAAATTTTGGTTATTCGGCAAGAGAAACATTGAAAGAGAGAAATAACTATGATTCAGAAAAAGATTATGATCATTTAGATGGAGAAATAGAAGTGATGTGTAAAATGTCAAAAGATAGATTTATTCTTTTTCTTCCACTGGAACCTCATATGCCATGTTTAAAAGTTGGAGAGAAGAAAAAAATAAAAAAAGCTGTGTATAAAATAAAAGTTTAATTGATAAAAAACCGAAACTGCTTGAATAAAATCAGGCAGTTTTTTTTATTGCCTCAAATTCCTTTCTTTTTTCTTTAAATGAATTATTTTCATATTATTTGTTTTTAAATATTATCAAAAAACAACAAAAAACAACAAAAATACAATATTTTTTCAAACAACATTACTATTTTTTAAGAACTACGTTGTCCTTGTCCTTAAAAATGTGGTTTGCAGGGATGACTCCGCGTACTCTTGAAAGCGGATATATGTTTGAAATTTTAAAAAATGGTTTACATTTGTAGTCTTGGTAATTGGAGGAGGAACAATATTTAAACTTTCTTCATTGAAAGACGCTTTCTATGTACCTATGCAGGAATTTATGGGATTGACACATACACAGATCGGAGCTGCTCTTTCAGTATATGGGCTGGTTCAAACAATAGGAAACTTTGCATCTATTTATATCTCAGATAGATTTTCAAAGAGAATAATGATATCTGTTTCTCTTGTAGGTGTTGGATTAATCGGGATATATATATCAACTTTCCCTGGATATGGCGGAATTTTACTAGCATGGGGACTTCTTTCATTCTTTGGAGAGGTTGTATACTGGCCAGTTCTTTTAAAAGCTATAAGACTTCTTGGAGATGAAACAGAACAAGGAAGACTATTTGGATTCTTAGAGGCAGGAAGAGGAGTTGTAGATACAATCGTTGCATTCTCAGCATTGGGAGTATTTGCTTTATTAGGAAAAGGATCAATAGCCTTAAGAGGATCAATACTTTTCTACTCAGGAGCAGTAATATTAACTGGAATAATATCTTATTTTCTTGTAGAAGATGATAAAATAGGAGCAGGAAAAAATGTAAATAAAAATAAATTAGCTTGGGACGGAGTTATACAGGCAGTAAAAACTCCTGAAATATGGGTAGTATCACTAACAATAGCTTCTATATATTCAGTTTACTGTGGGCTTACATACTTTATTCCTTTCTTAAAAGATATTTATGGAATACCAGTGACACTGATTGGAGCTTATGGAATAATAAATCAATATGGACTAAAAATGGTTGGAGGTCCTGTTGGAGGGCTGCTTGTTGATAAAAAATTCAAATCAGCAACTAAGTTTTTAAGAGTAGCGTTAATAGTAGCAGCAATAGCTATGTTTGGATTTATACTTTTACCACATGAAACAATGAATGTATATGTAGGTATGGCTTGTACTTTAGGATTTGGAGCTATCATTTTCTCTATGAGAGCAGTATTCTTTGCTCCTATTGATGAAATAAAAGTTCCTAGACATATAAGTGGAGCAGCAATGTCAATAGCTTGTATTTTTGGATATGCTCCACAAATGTTTGCTTTTGCTCTTTATGGAAATATGCTTGATAGAAATCCGGGAATGGCAGGTTATAGAATGGTATTTATGACAATGATAGGATTTGCAATATTGGGAGTAGTCATTACAACAATCTTATTAGGGATGATAAAAAAGAAAAAAGATCAGGAAATAGCAGATTAATAAAAAGATATTCAGGAGGAAAGAAATGTTGAAGTTAGGATTGGAAACAGAAAGTCTTCATTTGTGGTTACAGCATAAGAGAATGGATATATTCGGATTTATAGAAAAAGCTCATGAGTTTGGATTAGACAGAGTTCAGATAAATGTTATAAAAGATTATAACCTTGATGAAAACTGGGGAGCTTTAGAAAGCAACTCTGATGAACATTTAAGAAAAATAAAAGAGTTGTTGAATAAATATGGAATGTATGTGGAATTAGATATGAGAAATCTCGATTATGATCGTCTTGTAGAAGTTTTGGAAGTGGCTAATAAACTTGGGGCAGAAGTAATCAGATCATATATTCCAATCAAACCTCTTGAAAAGAAAGAAAATGCTTCTGGAGCAGAGGGAGCCTATGACTTTGCTAAAGTGCGTTATGATTTTGATATGAAATCATATGATGAAGGAATTGAGAAAGTAAGAAAAATCATTCCATTATTGGAAAAATATAGAGTGAAACTTGCATTGGAAAATCATGAGTATGAAACTTCAGAAGAATTAGTAAATGTGATAAAAAAGATTGATTCTAAATGGGTAGGATTCCTGTTTGATTTTGGAAACTCTATGATGGCTTGGGAAGAGCCAGTGAAAGCAGCAGAAAATATGGCACCATATACTTATACAACTCATTTTAAAGATCATATAATAATAGAAGAACCAGAAGATAAATATGGATATGTAGTTTGTGGAGTTCCAGCTGGAAGAGGAAATATTGATTTAGAAAAATGTTTTAATATTTTGATGGAAAAATCACCTCTTACTAGAATAAATGTAGAAAGCTGTCATCCATATTGTGCTCAGTTTAAAAGAACACCAGGAACTGGGGGAGTAGAAAAAGTAGGAGAAGGAACTTTTAAAGTTGAAAAACATCCTTATGACTATAATATTATAAAGCCAGCACAATATTATTATCCTCATGAAGTATCAGAAGAAATGCTGGAAAAGTTATTAGAGGATCAGTTAAATGGATTGGTTGAAACTGTAAATTATTTAAAAAAATTAAGAGACAACTATTCTAAATAATGCCACAGGATGTAGGAGATGTATTCAATGAATAAAAAAATAACTGATTATATTATTGTGTATATAGGCTGCATAATACAGGCGTTTTCAATTGTTTGCATTTTAAAACCTAATAATCTAGTCACTGGAGGAATAACAGGGTTATCTCTTACTATTGGAAAAGTAATAAATATGAATTATACATATATTTATTATGGAATATGTATTTTAATATTGATAAGTGCAAAAATAATATTAGGAATCAAAGAAGTAAAAAAAATAATATTATTATCTACAACATATCCATTGATACTTATATTGATGAATAATATAAAATTTAATTTTTTACAGGATACCTCTGACAAGATATTGATATGCATCTATTATGGTATATTTATGGGAATAGGAACAGGACTGGTTCTGAAAAAAGGATTTTCTCAAGGAAGTTCTGATACTGTAGCAAAAATCCTCCACAAAAAACTGCTTTCCTTTATGGGGATCAGTCAGGTCCTACTCTGTATAGATATAACTATTCTTATAATATCAGGATTTGTATTTGGAAAAAAAGCAGTTCTTTATGCAATTATAATGCAGATGGTGTACAGCAAAACTATCAGTGTAGTACTATTTGGTTTTGGTTCATCTCTGGTTAAGGTAGTAGTAATAAGCGACCAGCTGGAAAAAATATCTGATTTTATGAAGAATACAATAAATAGAGGATATAGTATAGGTTATGTTTATGGTGGATATAATCATATTAAAAGAGAAAAAATAATATCTGTATGTTCATTGAGAGAGGCTATGCTGATAAAAGATTTTATAACAAAAATTGATGAAAATGCTTTTATAAATATTGTGCCAACAATATCAGCATGGGGAAAAGAAGATGGATTGCAGAATCTTAAAGAAAATTAGAAAGTAAAATAAATTACCCATAAAATTGCAGGACAAAACCTTTAGTTTTATGGGTTTTATTTTAATCAAGAATGAAAACAACAAAAAACAATAAAAAAACATAAAAATATTTATAAAATCACAAAAATATGATAAGATTTATTTAAACAACTAGGAGTTTTGGCTAGGAGGAAATGGCATATGAAAGAAATTGAAATAATATTAGAAGAACTATCAGGAATAATATGGGGGAACTATCTTATAATAACCCTTATAGGCGTAGGGCTTTTCTTTACTATTATAACTGGAGGAATACAGATAAAAGGATTTCCTCTGGCAATCAAAGAACTTGTAAATTCACTGAGAGGAAAGAATGAAATAAAGGGTGAAGGAACTTTATCAGCATTTCAAGCTCTTTGTACAGCATTGAGCAGCTGTGTTGGAAATGGAAATATTGTAGGAGTAGCAACAGCTATTGCCAGTGGAGGGCCAGGAGCAGTATTCTGGATGTGGTTTGCTGGAATAGTGGGAATGGCAACAAAATATGCAGAGATAGTTTTGGGGATAATATACAGAGAAAAATCTGATGATGGAACATATGTGGGAGGACCAATGTACTATCTTTCAAAAGGATTGGGATGGAAAAAAATAGCAACACTTTTTTCTATATTAATGTTTTTGCAGATAAGTGGAGGAGCTCTTATTCAGTCTAATGCTGTTGCAATTGTTATAAAAGATATGTTTAAAATAAAGCCGATTTTTTCTGGAATAATGATGGCAGGAGTAATTACAGCAGTTGTTATTGGAGGAGTAAGAAGATTAGAAAAAGTAGCAGAAAGAATAATTCCTGTTATGACTATTACATATTTTATTGGTGGTTTGATAATAATAATTTCTAACTTTAATCATATAAGTTATGCTATAATAAATATAATAACTTGTGCCTTTAATACAGAGGCAGTAGGTGGCGGAGTTTTAGGTTATACAATTAAAGAAGCAATGAGATTTGGAGTAGCAAGAGGATTGTATTCCAATGAAGCAGGAGAGGGAAGTGCTCCAGTGCTTCATTCAGCTGCAATTACAGATCACCCAGCAAGACAGGGACTGTATGGTATACTTGAAGTATTTATTGATACAGTAGTTATCTGTTCCCTGACAGCTTTTATAGTTTTAACTTCAGGAGTAATGGAAATGAATGTATCTCCAGCAGTTTATGTGATTACAGCTTTTGGAACTATACATCCTATGTTTAGATATGTGGTAGGAATAAGTATGGTATTATTTGCATTTTCTACTATATTGTCTCAATGGTATTTTGGAAATGTAACTCTTACTTATATTTTTAATTCTAAGGTAGCTTCATATTTTAAATATGTGTTTGTATGTCTTGCAATAATGGGTTCTCTGAGCAGTTTAAAAATAGTGTGGCTGATACAGGACATTGTATTGGGATTGATGATAATACCAAATCTTATAGGGCTCCTTCTTTTAAATGGAAAAGTCAAAGATGCAACAAAGGATTTTTGGAATATGATAAACAGAGGGGAGATAAAAAAATATGTTAGCAAGTGATAGACAAGATAGAATATTAGAGCTGTTAGAAAGAGATGGAAGTGTAAAAACTTCTAATCTTGTTACCATTATGGATGTTTCACTTGAAACTATTCGTAGAGATCTGGATTTTTTAGAAAAACAAGGGTATCTTCAAAAAGTGTATGGAGGAGCTATTCTTAAGAATAAAGAGGGAAAAAATCTTACTTACTCTTTGAGAGAATCAAAGAATATAGAGGAAAAGAGAGAGGTAGCACTTTTAGCTTTAAAATATATAAATGAGGGAGATACAATAGCTCTCAATGGAAGTACAACAAATATTGAGATAGCAAGATTGATAAAGGATAAATATTCTTCTTTGACAGTTGTTACAAATTCTCTGCTTATAGCAAATGAATTAGCAGATGTAAAAGGAATAAATCTTATTCTGGCAGCGGGGATATATAACAAGACTGAGTTTGCTTTTTTAGGAGAGATAACTGAGCATTTTCTGCATAATTTTTCAGTTGATAAATCATTTATCTGTGTAGGGGGAATATCTCTAAAAAGAGGAGTAACTGATTTCCTTATTGAAGAGGTACTGGTAGAGAGAAAAATGGCTGAAATAGCTGAAGAAGTATTTATTCTGGCAGATTCAACAAAGATAGAGAATAATTCTCTTATAAAAATATGCGATATAGAAAATTTAGATTTGATTATAACAGACTCAAGATTAGATGAGGATATTTTAAAAAAATATCTTGAAAATGGAGTGAAAATTATAAATAAATAAACTAAGAAAAGAGGACAACTGGTTGGTTGTCCTCTTTTTAAGTTATATTATTTTTTTCCCATGATATTCAGGAGAAGGAATAGCAGCGACTACTTCATCAAGATTATCATTTGTAACTTTTCCAGCTATAAGGATAGTTATTCTTCCAGCAGCTTTCTTTATCATTGCATTAAGGATATCTTTTCC
>OGMN01000751.1_pt1 | contig 31263 bp, 31 predicted proteins | sample 1573211 | NCBI WGS metagenome assembly OGMN01 (sample SAMEA2581876, study PRJEB24529) | metagenome | biome: Human gut stool | place: China | collected 2011
CAAGAACATGCGGGGGGTCGAACTGACTACCACCCAACTGTCCCGCCTGAATGAGATCCACGGTACGGTAAGGGTTCAGGGAAAGACCATGCAGGAAGCCCTTGAACGCCTTTTCTTGAGCCCTTCCTATGACCTCAGTAGAAAGGCATACCTTGACCCTCCCAAGGGTGGAGATCTCACCGGGGAAAATATCTCCCCCCTTCAAGGCAAGCGGGCGTATGAAATCAATAAGGTCATTCGGAAGTACCGAAAGGCCGCACAAAACCAGCTTATGAAGGAGGATACCGAATTGTCCCGCATGGTCGCCTTACGGAATCGTAACGTGAAGCTGGCACGGGATGGAAAGACTGACGGCGAAGATGGTGGAGGCGGTGGAGAAAGGTCGCCGTTCAGGAGCCTGTTGGAATACTACTAGCCTCATCCAATCGTAACACGGCTTGAAAACCAAAACCGGACATACGGGAATGTGTGTGCATACATGGCAAAAAGGTGCCTCGTACAAGCATGTTCCCGCATGTCCGGTTTTTTTCGCTTATTGCAAATGAATTCGCAATAATTTGTTACTTATTGGTAACTATATCTATTGGGTGTTTTATTTTTCTATAGTTATTTTCATTTGCGGATTCTTTTCATTTTCTTTGATTTCAACAGAATATTGAATTTTACCCTTTGTATTGGTTGCTATGTCCTTTTTAAGGACTTCAATCAAAATTGGTAAAACATTCCTAAAATCGCTAGAAGTTCCACGACTTGTTATTTGTGTTTCCCATACTTGTTTACCTAGCTTTTTACTTTTATGGTCAACACTAAATGCTTTTAATATAACCCATCTATTATAAGTTGTCCAATACTCTGTCCTTTGAGAGTATCCAGTTACCCCATAAATTGGATTATGATATGTAGATCCTGAAAACTGACCAGTCATAGAATTATATGTTCCATACGTATTAGATGATGAATATCCGGTAACTCCAAATTGTGGAATATCGTAATCTACCGAGTGTTCTTTTTCATCGCCAATACCATAATTTATAAACACAACATAATCTGACTTATATATATCATCAACAAGTATCATTTTATTTTCAGCAAATGCTTTTCCAATCTCAGCTACAACCTCTTGAAAGTATAAGTTATCAGATTTTATATTTTTATCGTCAGGAAGTATAAAATATTTTTTATATTCTTCATTTGAAAAACCATTTGTACAGATCGAGTCTACATTAACATTATAGCTTAATGTATTTGCACAACCAGACAATAATAACAACATAATGATATGAATAGAGAATAAAATTCTATTCATGTATTTCCCCCTTTCCATGATATTTGAAAACTGATAGCAAAGAACGGCCACCAAGGGAAGAGGGAGTTTCTCTATCCAATCAAAATAGAGGGAAATCTACATGAAAAAAATGTATTTTTTTACAAAAAATGCCCCTGCTTATCAATATATTACATTAGGCATGGTTTTATCGTGCACTATTCTAATTGAGGTTATAGCATTACCGTTTTCATATAGCGTATCATATAAATATCAAAATATCATTAGCATACTATCTTCAATCTCAACAGGATATATTATAACATATTTCTATTTCATCATTATAACTTACGCAGAAAAAAAAGGAAAAAGAAAGAATAGTTATTTCGTATTTTATCTCTTTACTTCAAAACATTTACAATCAAAACGAAGGAATAAAGAAAATAAAAGAAGAAAAAATATTAGCTATACGCAAAAACATACTCCAAGACATTCATCTATCAACAATACATTGCATAGAATCAATAAAAACAATATCTATGTATTACGATATTCTTTATTATATTCATGAAGAGATAACACAAACAGAGCAAGAAATAACCAACATACATAATAAAGCAATGGCAGAAGCAAACTTTGACATATGCATTACACTTATTATATCAAATTCTGAACGTATAAAATTTATGTATGAAAAAATTATATCCTTATTTAGCGACAGAGACGAGCTTTCAAAATCAATCATTCTTCCTGTATGGACATCTATAACAGCATCTAGTTTTATAAAAGCTCTTATGGAATACAAAAGATAATCTAAATACTAAAGGACTACACCAGCTATGGACTTTACTATTTCGGAAGAAATATTGAAAATAGCCTTCCCTGCCCTTTGTGGTATCGGGGGCGTAGTCGTCGGGGCAGTGCTTAAAAGCTGGTTTGATTGGAAATTGGAAAGCAAGAAAGCTGAACAGCAAAGAAAGCTAGCTATCTATGCAAAACAACGAGAGGTTATTGAGAGTATTTGCTGTTTTCTATATGATACAATTTTTACACTCATGCACATATCACAAAATATAAATACATATAGAGAAGATAGAAAAAATCTAAGAAAAAATACTATAGAAACATTAAATAATATTTTGATAGATGGTCCTAAACTGATCCATAAAAATATTATTTATTTACCGGGAATACTTGAAAGGCACCTATATGATATAATGCTCGATCTTACCATGATAGCAGAAAAAATAATTCCTTTAATTGAACACACAAAAGAGCGTGACTTTGAAAGAAGAGAATTGAGGGTAATAAGAAGACTGATTGAAACATTAAGTTCAAATATAGGAATAGTTTATAAAATATCGTGTCTATTAGTAGGTTGGTCTGATGCGGAACTACGAAAGATGGAAAAATTAGTTATCAAAATAAAGCAGAAAGAAACTGAAAAACTTCAAAAGGAATAATTATCTACCCCTTGACATTTCCCGGCCTTTCCCCGATTTTTGAACCCCCTAATCTTCGAAGGCGTGACCGACGCCTCCCCCCGCCCCCAAGCGGGAAGGAAAGAACGGTTTCTTGTTTCAGCAGCCACCAACGCGCTACAGGTGCATCCTGTGGACGTGGTTACATATTGGCGGAAACAACGTCCTGATGTTCGTGAGACTCAGGCGGCTTTCGAAGAGCCGGGGAGCGTTGTTCCGCCTTTTCTTTTGCCTATACGGTAAATCACCGTAATTGAAATCATTTGGAAATTTCTAAAAACTTTCAACACAGGAGAGAACCACCGCCGCCGCTCAATCCCCTCGCATCACCACGACAACGCATCCCGGACATATAGGGCCGTGCCTCTCAATCCCTGAATCCCCCAAATCTTCGAGGCCCCCATGATCAATCTTTTCCGTTTTCTTCATTCGTCACGTTGGCTAAGGCTCCGGTATCACGTCCTCCGTTCTTTACATTCCTTCATCTCCCTCGCCGCTTGCCGTTGGCTTCCCGCCGCCGTCGCGGTCGTCTTCCTTGGTGCCTTGCTGGTGTTACCTGCCCTCTACATTGCGCAAGGGGGTATTCACTAATGACCGCCACCACCACACAGTACGCCAGCCCCGCCCCCGCATCATCCAGCGGAGGGTCTACGGCAACCTTCCGCACCATACGCCGGACGTTCTGGCCAGATCCCTACATCGAATCCATGCCGCCCGCCCGGAAGCTCCTGTACATCTACCTGTTCACGTCTCCGCACACGAACAACCTTGGAGTCCTGAACACGACCACCCGCCGCATCGCCTTTGAAACGGGCATGACTGAGGATGAGGTCAAGGAACACCTAAACGTCCTTGAACAGCAAGACGGCAAGGTTGCCCTTGATGATGGTAGCTGTGGCGGCGGCCTCTCCATCCTCGTGGTCAACTTCATCAAGCACCAGTGCACGACCTCCCCCAAGCTGGTCATGTCCCTCCGCGCCTTGTTCAGGGGCGTTGAATCCGAAAAAATCAGGGCGGTCTTGATAGCCAAGAATCCCCACCTGTTAGACGGTATGGATACGGTATCCGGCACCCTATCCATACGTTCCGGGGAAATAGATCAAGATCAAATACAAGAGAATAAGAAAAGAGAAGAGATCAGATCTTTTCCTTGCAGTGGTGGTGATGAAGAGAGGGGGAAGAGGGGAAGACAGGGAAAGGGGGACGATATTGTCGCACCCCTTCTGCCGCCGCAGCTCCTCAACACGGACACCCCGAAGCAGGACAGGAAAGGGTACGTACAGTATACGCCCCCTTCCGCCTCCCCCTTCCCCGGGCTTGCCGTTGCGGTGGAGATTGACGACCGCCTCCAAGACATCCCTCTCGACCTCTTGGAAGCCTTGCAACGGGACTATCCAACCATCGACGTTTCAAAGGAGATTGATAGGGCTAGGGAATGGGCTAGGAACCATACGTCACCCGAGAAGCCTTTACGCAACGCATGGCGTTTCATCACGGCATGGCTGAGGAATGCCGTTGCAGCGGCGGCGGTGGTGACGAAAGGAGCGGCGACAGCGACGACAGCCCCCGCGAACACCTGCCCTGTCCCTACCACCAGCGGAAAAGAAAGGGGGCGGCGGCCTCTACTTCAAACATGCTCCAAAACTGCCCACAGGCTGGACGACTGGACGTCTGAAAAGAAAAACATGACCCACGGTAAGGGGCAGGTCACAGACACCCCTGAAAGGGCATGTTCATGGGCACAGCCACAGAAGGAGACGGTCGTGGTGGCGGGGTCGCTATTCCCTACCCCTGAACAGCTTGAAGAAAACGCACAACGCGGGCTTGCTTTCCTTGCGCGCTGGAAGAAGGAGCACGGCTATGCATTCGCGTAACGATGCCCCCCATCACCACAACAGCGGCGACGGCTGCGGTGTGGAAGGACGCTATGTTCCTTTTTCCTCCTCTGGTGGAGCAAGACCCCTGCCTTATCCTTTCGGGCTATGTGGAAAGGTACGCCTCCATCATGAAAAAAAAGAAAAAGTAGGAGTAGCAGAAGAGGCTACCCCTCCTCCTGTTATCGCCGTTGCTCCTGATGCATCCCATCCTTTCCCGACAGAACGACAGCTTGTCGAGGAGCTTACACAACGTAAACGTGGGGAACGGCGGCGACGGCGCACAGGAGGATGCAACGGGCGTAAATCTCTTGACATCCTTATGGAAGTTCTTGGGGATACAAAGGCCGTCTTGTCACTGATTCAAATGAAAGGAGGAACTGGTTTCGACGTCCCCCTTGGGGTAACGCCACAGGGCCGCCGGAACATACGCCAGCTTGAGGAAACGCTAGGGAAGGAACCTACGCGAAAACTCATTGCTTTTGCAGGAGGGGCACGCCTTTACATCCCTAAAGTGACCTACCTTGGAACGGACACGCGAAGCCGGGAGATATGCCTTGAACGGGACAGAATGGCAAAAGAACACCCTGACATGTCCGAACGGAAACTTACCGATATGTTAGCCTTGAAGTACCGCGTAACGAGCAGACACATCTGGAGGGTACTAAAGCAGTATTATGAATTTGTTGAGCCGGACAATACCGACAACGGCGGTAGTGAATAGTGCGTAGGGAGAATCAGGAGGCACCCCAAGCCGCTCAAAAGTGGTGGCGTCCTACCATCTTTTAATGCTTCCGTGCGGTTAGTGTGGGTTCGGTTCCCTTTTTGCAAAGGAGGGGGGGCGTCGGGGATGGTATCCACACTCTGAATCAATCAGCTTGGTTACTGGAGGGATGTGGGGAGGAGGGGGTCTACAATGTGGACGCCCTTTCCTCTGACTACCCAATTGGTAGGGCTGAATTTGTTGAAAAAATGTGAAGGGGCTTACGTTATCATGACGATCCGCATTTCCCCCATGCCGGGGCTGGCCTCACTGGTGGCAGAAGCAAAGAAAAGGAGGAGAGGAGACGTTGACCGCTTCTTCCTCCTCCTGTACACCAAATCCGTCCTTGCCCCTTTTCGTGCCGCTCTCTGACGAGGCATGGTGCGAAGGGGGTGCACATGACGAAACAGCTCCTCGCTGTCATTCTGATTGGCTTGTGTTTCTTGCTCATCGGCTAACGACACCGTAGCCCCCTGCAAAAACAAAAGTGCCGTCAGACAGTCGGAAGCTGTGACGGCACATTTGCAGGTTGTCTGCTTAGATGCATAAACCGAGCGGTCAGGGACAAGGCACAACAAGCACCATGCCCAAGCCGGGGGAGTGTTCGCGCACTTCCTCGGCTCCTTTTCTGTATGACATATCACACAGAAAGACAAGAGGGTGTTGAGCGTTATACCGCTATGGTCTTGATCTTCAAATGCTCATAGACCGTCTGCCTTGATACCCCATACTCACGCGCCAGCCTAGCCACCTTTTCGCCGTTCTCTTCAACACGCTTGCGTAGTTCCGCCGCTTGTTCAGGGGTGAGGCTAGGCTTGCGGCCTTTATATTTCCCTGCGGCCTTGGCAATAGCGATTCCTTCCCTCTGCCTCTCTCGAATCATGGCGCGTTCAAACGCCGCTACTTATCCGATAAGTTGAAGCTGTAGGCGTTGGAAAGGGTTTTCCTTGTCGGGGGTGAAGGTCAAATTTTCCTTGTGGAACTTCACAGACACGCCCCGCCCCGTGAGGTCTGAAAGAAGAGAAAGCAAGTCCTGCATGTTCCGCGCAAGGCGGTCTATACTGTGGACATGAAGGGTATCGCCGTCCCTCAGCACTTCAAGGCAACGCTCCAAGGCGGGGCGGTGTACGTCCTTCCCACTGGCCTTGTCCTCAAACACCTTGTTGAGGTTCAAACCGTCAAAGGCTGATTCCTGCCGTACCGTGTTCTGGTCAACCCCGCTGACTCGGATATAGCCTATGTCCATTCCCTTGCCTCCTTTCCGTCAAACTTTCAAAGTGTCAGGATAGAGTCTATAACCTCTAGAAAGAAGTGTCAAGAAATACTAAAAAGAATCCTATTCTGACATAAAAAGTGTCAACCCATTTTGTCAGATTGGTGTATACTCTATATTGACATTTCAAATAACGCTTGACGAAAAGAGGAAGACCGGAAAGAGTCTTTCAACAAACTGTTACACAGCTAACACCTTATTGATAAGAACGCTTGTATTTTCAGTGAATTGTGGAGAATCATTTTTTCTCCCGCCCTCGGCACCATATTGAAGTTCGGTAAAGCCCGTTAAGGTTCACAAGGCCTTGACGGGCTTTACTTTTATGCTGTTTGCATGTTCGCCAACGTTCATTGGTGTCCGTATACATCCACGCTTTTTGTCGGTATTCTTGACGGTACTCGGCGGCGGCGCAATACCGTCACCGGAAAAATACCGTCATGGGGAATACCGTCATGCCGCTGTCAGATACATACCTGCGAAGGCTCAAGGCCGGGGACAAGCCGAAGCACGCCGATGGTGGCGGGCTGTACCTGTTTCTTTCACCTGTCGGGGGGATGCTCTGGCGTATGGACTACCGCTTTGAAGGCAAGCGCAAGACGTTGAGCTTTGGAGCGTATCCCGCCGTGACCCTGAAGGACGCCCGCGCACGCCGTGAGGAAGCCAAGGAACAGCTTGCCGCTGGCATAGACCCTGCTGCGGAAAAAAAGCGGGTGAAGGTTCAGGCCGCCATTGAAGAGAAGGCAGCCGCCTTGACCTTTGAGGCTGTGGCGCGGGACTGGTTCAACAAGAAGCGCACGGCATGGACGGAAGGCCACCAACGAAAAATCCTTTCACGACTGGAGAACCAGCTTTTCCCCCATATCGGAGGAAGGCAGGTTTCTGACTTGGAAGTAGGTGACTACCTTGCGGCAGTCCAGAAAGCGGAAGCGCGTGGGGCCATTGAGACGGCGCACCGCCTTGCTCAACTCTGTGGACAGGTGACCCGCTTTGCCCGGATTACTGGGATAGTAAGGCACGATGCGGCGGCGGGACTGGTCGAGGCTCTAGCCCACGTCCAGACAACGCACTACGCCGCCATTACCTCCCCCGCCGAACTGGGATACCTGCTGCGGGCCATTGATGCCTATCAGGGTGAACCTTCCATCTGCCATGCTCTGCGGGTGCTTCCGTATGTATTCGTCCGCTCTGGGGAGTTGCGGGGCATGACGTGGGAAGAGGTGAACCTTGATGCCGGGGAATGGATTATCCCTGCCGGACGCATGAAGATGCGGCGTCCGCACGTTGTTCCGCTGGCCCGGCAAGTAGTGAGGCTGCTCCAATCCATGCGGGACTACTCCGGGACAAGTGCCTTTGTCTTCCCCGGAACCCTGTCCGCAAGCCGCTGCATATCCGACATGGGCTTGCTCAATGCCTTGCGGCGCATGGGCTACGGCAAGGAACAAATGACCGTGCACGGCTTCCGCACCACGGCTTCAACCCTGCTGAATGAACAGGGATACCGTCCCGACTGGATAGAGGCGCAACTTGCCCATGCCGAAAGGAACGCCATCCGGGACGCCTACAACCGGGCCGAATACCTGCCGGAGCGGCGGAAGATGATGCAGGAGTGGGCGGACTATCTGGACAGCCTGAGAACGGGGGCATAGCCGCCGCAACAGGCACAATTTCACCTGTTGGGTAGTATCTTGACATGTAACGATTCAGGTTACACAATGCAGCCATGATAAAAAGTTTCGCGCACAAGGGACTGGAAGTCTTTTTCTTCACTGGAAGTACAAAAGGCATACAGGTAAAGCACTCCCGCCGTCTCTCCATGATTCTTGACCTGTTGAACCATGCTGTCGTGGCGGCGGATATGGACTTTCCCGGTTCCCGCCTGCACATGCTGAAGGGCAATCTTGCGGGGGTGTGGAGCGTGACCGTATCCGGCAACTGGCGGATAACCTTCCGGTTTGAAGACGGAAACGCCTATATCGTTGACTATCAGGACTACCATTGATGAGGAGTAACCCAATGGAACGCACAAGAAAGCCTTCTTTGCCGGGGGAAATACTCCGGGAAATGTATCTGGAACCGCTGAATCTGACCATTACGGCCTTTGCCGAACGTATCGGCGTATCCCGCAAGACGGTATCGGCTATCGTCAATGGACGCGCTCCGGTCACTGTGGACATGGCCTTGCGCCTGTCCCGCGCCTTCAACACCACGCCCGAGCTGTGGTTGAACCTGCAACGGTCTGTAGACCTGTGGGAAGCCAATCAGCACAAGGGAAGCTGGTTCAATGTCCAGCCACTGAACATGCAGACGGCATAGCCGCTGCAACAGGCACGATATTTCTCCGGCTAGGTGCGGCGTCATGAACCGTGCCGAAAAGGTGGAAGCACCTCCTCACCATCTTGCCGGGGGGGGGGCCTTTTATGGGGGGAGACTGAGGAAAGATATTAAGATGCTGCAAGATATCAAGATACAGAGGAAATATTTCAAGATTGATCCCATTGATATTTATGAAGGATTAAATAAGCTTAAAAAACTTTGGCTTGAAGAACCTAAAAAAATTAATAATCCTTATTATCCTCCTAGAGTACGGCGTACAATTCGTTGTAAAAATTTAACACATAGAACAAAAAAACGGGTAGCATCTTCCACACAAAAAATATCAGATAGTGGCGGTGATGATGGAGAACCTGCTGCACGATATAAACCGCAAATAATTATTTCAAATTGCACCATCAATATAGGCGAAGGAAACAACAATATTAACGACGACATAAAACAAAGACAAACCCATATTGCAGAGCTTGAAATCCAGCTTGCTGAGGCTCAAAGACGCATTAACGATCTTGAACAAATCAATGCCGAATTGAAATTCCAAATTGAGAAACAACGACAACCTGAACATCTCTCCACTAGACGCAAAAACTCTTATCTCAAAATCATTGCTGCACTTTGCGGTACAACCGGAAAAATAGACCCTACGGCAAGAGAGGCCACCGGGAAACTAAAAGCCGCAATAGAGCAATTCGGTTTTTCGCTGAGTGATGACACCATCAGAAATATTCTTAAAGAAACACAATCAGTTGCAGAATAAAAGTCGAACTCGGCTTTTATTTTCCCGAATTCGGACATTCATTCCCGCACATTCTTAAGCTCCGCGTAGATTCAACCATCTACAAGGAGCTTTTTTCATGTCCGTATCCGTTCAAGGCGGCGCGTCCGCTCCTACTCTTCCTGAAACCGGATTCCTGCGGCTGGCCGATGTGTTGCGTTTCGTCCCTGTCTGCAAGACTGCATGGTATGCCGGGGTCAAGTCCGGCAAATTTCCGAAGCCCATTGCGTTGGGTGCCCGTGCCCGTGGCTACCGTGTTGCGGATATTCGCGGTCTTATTGAGCGGCTGAACGCTGGCGGGGAGGCGTAGGCCATGACGCAACAAAAAAGCCCCACCGTGAGCAAACGGCAGGGCCTCAAAAAAAGTATCACTGACAGGGAAGAGAATACCGTCAATCCCCTTGCCGGGCAAGGCTTTTGTGCCCCGTGCCCGTACTTTCGGGCCGTCAAGCTGGCGTCCGGGCGGGTGCGACGCGTGTGCTCCTTTCACGGTGTCCGAGTGGGCGTCTACGGCGTGCCGGGGTGCGAGTTCATAAAGCCGGAAGGGGGGCACCATGTGTAGCCTTTACTTTTGCCGGGCCTTGTGGTTTTCTGGCCTTCCCCAAACCGAAAGAGGCGTAACCGACGCCTTCCCCGTGCCCCACACGATGGAAAAGAGCGGTTTTTTTTGTTTCGTCAGCAATCCCGCCAGTGGTGTACCCTCTGGACGGTGCTACATATTGACGGGACACGTCCAGTATCCGCGAGGACTGGCGGCCTCTTTCGGGCCGGGGAGCGTGTTCCGTCTTTTTTTATGCCCAAATCCCAAACCGAAAGAGGCTCCCATGCTCCGTTTCTTCCTTTCCAGCCGCTACCTGCGGTTGCGTCACCGTCTCCTTTCCCTGCTCATCACCCTTGCCGGGCGTGCCGGCGCAACACTGGCTCTTGGCGTATTGCTGATGCTTCCCGTCGTCTACCTGTGGGAGGTGCGGTAATGAGTCAGAGCAATACCAAGCCCATGTACGTGAAGCCTTCCAGCGTTCCGCAGTGCCTGAGGCATACTCATCCCTGCTCTGCCCTTGAAGAAGCGCAGGCTCTGGCGGCTTTCCTGAAGGATGCCGTGACAGGGATTATTGAGGGGGCAAGCGAACCTTCCAAAAACTGCGATTACGGTATGACCCTCTGTTTCAGCCTCTTGCAGGACAAGCTGGCAATTGCCAGTGGAGAGTTGGCCTTCCCCCTGATTGCGACAACGGACGAAGAGACATGGCGCACCCTGTGGAATCCCAACGGCGGGGGTGAACATGGTGACGAGTGACGTTTTCCAGCACTTCGCGGACAGGATCCGGGAAGCGGGGCTTGCGGTCGAGCGCGTTGAGGCGGATGGGTTGCTGCACCGTTGCGGCGTGTTGGACAAGCCAAGCGGCGCGGATGGGGCATACAAGGCGTTTCTCGATGCCCCGGCCTCCATTTGGTGGCGGAACTGGCGCACCGGCGAGGAAGGCTCATGGTGCGGCGTATCCGGCAAGGACATGACCGCCGCCGAGCGTGAAGCCCTGAAAGCCCGCATTGCCGAAGCCAAGGAAGCCGCCGCCAAGGAACAGGCCGGGCGTTGGGCCAAGGCCGCCGAGCTTGCCGGGAGGCTCCAGGAGGCCGCACACGCCGCCACGGATGCCCATCCGTACCTTGCACGCAAGGAAGTTCCCGCCTTCGGGCTGAGGCTGGCGCAGGACGGGCGGCTGATGGTTCCCGTGCTGGATGCGGCGGGCATCCCTCAGTCCCTCCAGTTCATTGCCGGGGACGGTTCCAAGCGGTTCCTGTCCGGGGGCAGGACGGCGGGCGGGTACTTCCCCATTCCGGCAAGGGACGGCTCCAAAGACAGGCCGTTGCTGATTGCCGAGGGCTACGCCACGGGCGCGTCCCTCCATCTCTCTACGGGCTACGCCGTGCTGGTGGCCTTCAATGCCGGAAACCTGCTCGCCGTGGCGGCGCATGGCGCGGAAGCAATGCCCCGACCGGGAAATCATCCTGTGCGCCGACAATGACTGCGAGACGCGCAAACCTGACGGCACATCGTGGAATCCTGGAGTCGAGGCCGCGAGCAAGGCCGCTGCATCCATCGGCGGGAAGCTGGCGATTTGCCCCGCCATTGACGGGGGCAAGGCCGACTTCAACGACCTGCACACGCGCCGGAGCCTTGAGGCCGTCCGGCAAACGGTGGAGAAGGCGCGGCGCGAAGACCCCGGCGTGAAGTACCCCGTTGGTTATGATGTCTGCTTTGGAGGCAAGGACCCCGGTCTGTACCGCAAGGAGAAGCGCGGGGAAGATTACGAACCCGTGCGGATTGCCCCGCCGCTCCGCATTCTTGGCAGGACGAAAAGCGTGGGTTCCGACAACTGGGGAACGCTCCTGCAATGGTTTGACCCTGCCGGGAAGGAGCCCGCTACGCCCTCCCTGATGACGTGTTGCAGCGTCAGGGGAACGACTGGGCGGCGGCTCTGGCGTATCAGGGCTATTCCATCCGCCGGGGCAAGGCCAACGCCTTCGCCGTGTTCGTTCAGGAGTTGCAGACAACCAGATTCGTGACCTGCACGGCGCGGGTGGGCTGGCACGGTTCGGCCTACGTCATGCCGGATACGGCCTACGGCGCGGACGAGGGAACGCTTGTGCTCCAAGGCTCGGGGCATGAGGGCCTCTACACCGTTGCCGGAGACAGGGAGGCATGGGCGGAGCTTGCGCGGCTGTGCGTGGGCAATTCGCGGCTTGCCTTCGCCCTGTGCGCGGCGTTCGCGGGGCCGCTCCTGCGCCTTGCCGATGTGGAGGGCGGCGGCTTCTCGTTCGAGGGGGGAAGCTCCTGCGGAAAGACGACGTGCCTACAGGTGGCGGCGTCCGTCTGGGGCGGGCCTTCCCATGTGAAGCCGTGGCGGGCGACGGACAACGGCCTCGAAAGCGTCTGCGTCCTGCACAATGACAACCTGCTCATTCTTGACGAGGTGGGGCAGGTTTCCGCCAACGTCCTTTCCGAGTGCGGCTACCTGATAGCCAACGGCATGGGCAAGACGCGCTCCGGCAAGGATTCGGCTCTCCGCAAGTCCCACACATGGCGGCTGCTGTTCCTGTCGTCCGGGGAAATCGGCTTCGCGGAAAAGCTCTCCGAGAAGGGCATCAAGGCGCGTGCGGGGCAGGAAGTCCGCTTCGTGGGCATTCCGACCGATGCGGGGATGCTTTCCGAACGGCACGGCCTCCCCGACGCCGGGGCCTTGTCCAACCGTCTCAAGGAACTCGCGGGCCAGCACTACGGACACGCCGGGCGCGCCTTCCTGCAATGGCTGACCGACAACAGGCAGGACATTGCCGACGGCGTGGGGGAAAGCCTCGCCGCAGGAGTGAACAGGCTTTGCCCGCCGGATGCGACGGAACAGGTGCGGCGCGTGGCGCGGCGGTTCTGCCTTGTGGCCTATGCCGGAAGAGCTGCACAGCTTGCCGGAGTGCTTCCCTCCGAAATGGATGTGGAGGCCGCCGTGCGCTCCTGCTTTGACGACTGGCTGGCGGCTCGGGGCGGCGCAGGGGCCGGGGAGGACGCGGCTATCCTCTCCGCCGTGCGCCTGTTCATCGAACAGCATGGGGCGTCACGCTTTCAGGACATGGACAACCCCGCCGCAACCTGCATCAACCGCGTGGGGTTCAGGCGGAAGGATTGTTAGTGTTAGACGACTTAGCCCCGTAGAAGGGAGCCGAAACCGGCACAACCGAATGGATCGTGTTGCCGGAGTCCTTCAAGTCCGAAGTCGTCAAAGGGTACTCTGAACGGCGCGCCGCACGCGTCCTGTCGGAAGCCGGCTGGCTGCGCCTTTCGCAAGTCGGACGCTTGAAGTGCGAACGGCGTTTACCTGACTTGGGAAAGGTCCGTGCGTACATCGTGGTCATGCCCGATGAGGACGGCGAAAATGAATAAAAGCGTGCCGGAACGACTGGCGACACCGGCGACACCGGCGACAAGCCGCGCGCATCAACGGTTTTCGGCTGTCGCCACTTGTTTTTCGTACTGGCGACACTGGCGACACTACCGGCGACACCCCATTTTTGCTGTCGCCACTTTTCCGGTGTCGCCACTTTGGAAAAATGAAACTGGCGACGGGAAAACCGTTGATAGTCAAGGGCTGTCGCCACTGTCGCCAGTGTCGCCAGTGCATGGGACCATGACCCAAGTCATTTTTTCAGGGGGTGACGAATGATGCCCGACTACCTGTTGTCCATGTTGGAGGCCAAGGCCATCGCCGCAAGCGGACGCATGAAGGAATGGCGCATCACGCCCATGACCCACCGGGCGAACGTCCTTAAGTTGTGGGTGCGGCGTCCTGAGCGTGAGCACTGGTACGAGGCCGGGGACGCCATCGGGGAGTTCTGCACAGCCGCCAGCCCGGAAACGGTCCTCGAACTCATTGCCGAGATACGGGAACTGCGGGGGGAAAGCTGATGCCCATGCCCATATCCCTTTTCAGACGGGCGGAGGGTGGAGCCCGTGAGGATGGTTCCGCCTTCTCCATGCAGGAACGGGCCGGGGAAGATATGGCGGCTTCCCCTTCCATCATGCCGGAAACCTCTACACCTGCCCCCTGTTGTGCGAATCGAACCAAAGACGAACCAAAGGCCGCGCCGCACCCTGATCCCACCCCAAAGGATGTCGATATTCCCGACACCCTCTACCGTCTGGCGGCTCTCGATACCAATATAGCCGCACTGGTGGGGTGGGGGCTGGTGCCACACCTTCAGGATGGGGAACTTGTCATTGACGGTCTGGACGCGCTGGACGCCGAAAACCGGGCCGGACTGGAACGTTGGTTTGCCCATGCCGGGCCGAACGGCGAACCGCGCCGGGAGCGTGTGCTCCGTGCATTACGGACAGTGAGGAAGGCGACATGTTGATCGTGGTGGACAGCCGGGAGCAATGCCCGTTCCCCTTCGCCCATGAGCGGTACGGAGCGAAGACGAAGCAAGGCGCGCTGACCGTGGGCGACTACTCCCTTGCCGGGCTTGAGGACAAGGTGGCGGTCGAACGCAAGAGCCTTCCCGACCTGGTGGCCTGTCTGGGACGGGAGCGGGAACGGTTCGAGCGGGAGTTGATGCGCGGGACGGCGTTGGATGCCTTCGCCGTGGTTGTAGAAGCCGGCTGGCTGATGCTGGCCCGTGGGGAGTACCGCAGCCAGTTGAAGCCGCACGCGGCCTGTCAAAGCGTGCTGGCGTTCACGGCACGGTATCGGGTGCCCTTCCTGTTTGCCGGAACCCGTGGGGCGGCGGAGTACATGACGTGGGGATTCCTGCGCCAGTACCTTGAAGGCGCCCGGAAGCGGTGGCGGGCCATCGCCAAGGCGCAGGGGGACGACGTGGCGTAGGTCAACGCCAAGGTCAACCCCGTTGACAGTAAAAAAAGATAACGCTCAGGGCGGAAAGTTAACACCCAAGCGAACACCGTTAACCACAAAAAAAGGCCGTTCACCCTTTGCCGGGCGGGCGGTCTTTCTGCGTACCCGATTCGGGGCAAACGCAAGACCTTCCGTTGCGTCTGGTGCGGCGGCGAACGTTGCCACTCCCCCGCAGTCGCCATAGTGAAAAAAAGCGAAGTTGTGAGTATGGCAAGGCAAGCTCCAACATTTCTATTTGGTTATGCCGTGTTCCATGCAAAAGTTGTGGGCGGTCACAACCAACGTTCGGACGCCTGCTGGAAAAAGCCCTGTCGTTGCGGCGGGTAGCTGGCGGCGGCGGAGAAAAGTTCGGAGTGCCCGCGAACCTTCCGAACCGGAACGCTTGCCGTCAGCCGGAACCTGAAATGATGGTGTGGCACCACTCGCAACGCCAGCGGGCACGGTATCGCCGCACCAGGCCCGGGGTTCCACAGTGGGGGCATGTCTGGGGCGGCGTGGCGGCTGACTGGTGGGCAGGTACAGGCGGTTCCGATGCGGCGGGGTATGTATCCGGCAAGGGGTGGGCTTCCTCCTTTGCCGGGGGAAGTGGCGGCAGGGCGGGGGAAGAGGCGGCGGGGCCATACCGACCGGACAACCACGCCCACAACTCAGGGACGTTGGCCGCGGGCACCGTCTCTTTCTTGCCGCCGGGAAGCAGGAGGATGGGCGCGCCCTGTTCGCGCCAGCCGTGGGCGACGGCCTGCGTTACGCCGAACGTCTGGGCAATCGCCCGCCAACCTTTGATGATGGTCATGCCTGATGGCTCCTTAACATACGTCACAGCCTACACACTTCCCTGTACCCCGCTATCCAGATAATCCACCGCCCATTGAGGCCAGCGGAACGCCATGAAGTCATACTGAGGCCATTGCTTGCCGGGTGTCCACGGGTCGGGCTTGAACCAGAGCACGCCGCAGCTCACAAGCGCGTCCTGCAATTCGGAGTAGGCGTACTCGGCGGTGTCCCCTTTCATGAAGTCCAGAACGTGAAAGGCGTCTTCCGGCTTCATGATGTACATGCCGGAGCGCAAGCCTGTAGGGGCAACGTAGCGGCTCTTGGCGGGCAGAAAATAGCTGCGTTGCTTCATACGCCGTTCAATAGCTCTGGTCACGCTCTGGTGGCGGCGGCCTGTGAGTCCGGCAAGGTCGAGGGAGCAGACGACGTTCTTGCTGACGGAACATTCGGCAAGCCCCTGTATGAGGGGATGCCAGCGCTCGGCAAGGGCTTGGCGGCGGATGTTGTCGAGTTCGTCCCTAACGTGGTGGCAACGGGCCAGCACACGACACAGGATGAGGGGTGACGGGATGGTCGAGTAATCGCGGCGAAGGATGTATTCACCGCCGGGCATATGGGGAAGAGGTCTATATCTCATGTGTGTAAGTATCTCAGTAACACACTGAAATAACAAGTATGAACGGATGGATTTTTGCGCCTTGCCGAATAGGTGCGGCGGATGCGTGGGGGGCATCCTTGAAGCATGGTGTGGCGTGGCGATACAGGCAAGACGGGGGATAGTATCCACACTCTAAATCATTCCGAAGCCTTGCAGGGGCAGGGTTTGCGCTGTCCGGGACAGGTGCGGCAGAGCCTTCCGTGGAATGTCCCCCTCTTGTCGTGGGCAGTGGTGAAGCCGCCGCACCAGAAAGAGTCTTCCATCACTGACGGGGTGGCTTGCCGTCATTGCATGAGGTGCGTATGGTGCAAACTGGAAGAGTACCCGATCACCCCCTACCGATGAAATTTGTCGGTATTTTTGACGGTATTTTTTTTAATGTGTTCTAGTAATAATATTGTATTCAGTATGTTATATAAAACTTTGGTTCCCGCCCTCGCACCATATTGAAGTTCGGTAAAGCCCGTTAAGGTTCACAAAGCCTTGACGGGCTTTACTTTTATGCTGTTTGCATGTTCATAGGCGTTCGCTGGAGTCGTGTACATCCGCCCTTTTTGCTGGTATTCTCGCTGGCATCTTTCCATACCAGCAAAAGCCGCAAAAACGGATACCAAGCTCAGAGCGTTGAAGCCCTCCGGCAAGGTTCAAAAGCTCTTGGACTGTGACGGGCTGTACATCCATGTCTCACCTGCCGGGGGAAAGCTCTGGAGGCTCTTCTACCGTTTTGACGGCAAACAGAAGACTCTTGCCCTTGGCAAGTACCCAGAAGTCAGCCTTGCCGAAGCCAGAAAAAGGCGTGACGAAGCACGGGCTCTGAATGAGTCCTGCCCCTAGCTCCTCCTCTTCCACTGTTCTCTATCTCCACAAATAAAAAAGAGTTGCGGCCTCATTGCACAACTCTTTTTTTCAATCCCATTCCGGATGCCGCAGGCATTGACGGAGCAATACCGCCACATCACGGCCGGTTTCCTTTATCATGTTCCAGCCAGTAGTGCAGTGCCGCGCAAATGGAATCCATATCCACAGGCTTGTTAAAATGCGTGTTCATGCCGCACTGCAGGGATCGCTGGATGTCGTCCGCAAAGGCGTTCGCGGACAGGGCGAAAATCGGAATACGCCGCGCGTCTTCCCTTGTCATGCCGCGTATGTGCCGTGTGGCTTCAAGGCCGTCCATAACCGGCATACGGACATCCATCAGGATAGCGGCGTATTCCCCCGGTTCGGATTCCGCAAAGAGCCCCACCGCAACCTTGCCGTTCTCGGCCCAGACGACGGAGAGATTCCTTGACTCCAGAAGCGTTTTGAGGATCTCGGCATTCAGATCGTTATCTTCGGCAATCAGGATCTTTTCACGGTTAAAACGGACTTCCTCCGGCATGGCCGGAACATCAAAGGCGTGCCTGTGATGGGTCACCACCAAGAGCATATCACGCAGATGCTCCCGCAATACGGGCTTGTTGATAAAATAATCCACGCCGGCGGTACGGGCAGGGGCTTCCATCTCCCTCCAATCACAGGCCGACATGGCGATGGGGGTCGTGGCCTTTCCAACGATTTCCCTGATATGCCGTTTCCATATCGTCCATGCCCGGCGTTTCCCAATCGATCAGGATCATGCCGTAATCCCGCCGCCTCTCCCTGGCTTGCCGAACACAGACGACGCCCTCTTCGCCGGAAAGCACGAAGGACGCTTCAACCGCCATACGGCGCAGCAGTACCGCCGTATGCTCACAGGCAGCCCTGTCATCGCCTATGACCAGCACTCGCACGCTCTCGGATTGTTCCAAGGCGTCCTTATCCCATCCGTACAGCGCCCCCTCGAACAGCCCGAGCGGTATGTCCACGGAAAAAGACGACCCCTTTCCTTGCTCGCTCTCCACACGAATGGTCCCGTCCATCAGCTGGACGAAGCTCCTGACAATAGCCAAGCCAAGCCCTGATCCCGAAAGGCCCCGCTGATCCGTCATCTCCTGCTCGAACGGCTGGAACATCCTTTCCTGAAAGCTCTTGCTCATGCCGATCCCATTATCGGAAATAACGAACCGTACGAGTTCCCGATGCCCGACTTTTTGGACTGGCGTGATGTTGAATTCGATACTGCCCTTTTCGGGCGCAAACTTCAGGGCGTTGGACAGCAAGTTCATCAAGACTTGCTTGATGCGCAGGGGATCGCCGACATAGATCTTCTCAAGGAGCGGAGAGGCAAACAGGTTGAATATTATGCCCTTCGCCACCGCGCTGCCGTATGTGAACGAGCTGACGGAGCTGACGAGTTCATCAAAATCAAACGGTTCGGAAGCCAAGCTCATCTTGCCGCTTTCGATCTTGGCGACGTCCAAGACGTCATTGATGAGCGACAGCAGGAAACGGGACGACAAGGCGATATTGTTCAGGCACTCGCTGAGCCGTTCGGGGTTGCCCACGTTCATGCCCGCAATGGCCGCCATGCCGATGATCGCGTTCATCGGCGTTCTGATGTCGTGCGACATCCGGGAAAGGAACTCGCTTTTGGCATGGTTGGCCTGTTCGGCGGCAACGAGCGCCATACGCAACGTAGCCTTCTGGCGCTCCTCTTCCTCAACGTCTTTGGCGCAAAAGAGGAGCATCCGCCTTACGGGGTCAAAAAGATACGCCCGTAAGCAATGCCACCGGGCTTGCCCGTTGCCCATGAGCACACGATACTTGAGCTCATGGGACAGCCCCGGCGTGCCGTTTTCCCAGGCAAGGCGTTCCGGTTTGAAAAAGGCCCGGTAAGCCTCCACATCATCAGGATGGACGACCGTTTCGCTCCGGAGCCGCACCAGCTCGCTGAAAACGCCCTGCATCCCGCTTCCGATCATGCTGTTCCGACCCGAAAAAAAGTACTCGTACCTGTCCGCCGGGATGTCGACCAACAAGATCCATTCGTAGTCGTGGTTGACCGTGAACCTGCAAACATCCTGGACGGTTTTGGTCTTTTCCTCCATGTTTTTCAGGTCGGTGCAGTCCGAGACGTAGCCGTACACGATGGTCCCGTCCACCGTTTTGACAAACGAACACTGCGTGAGGAGCCAGCGGACCTTGCCGTCCCGCCTGATGACTTTCATCTCGAAGCCGACGGAGGACTTTCCGTCTTCATAGGCCGTCCTGATCAAGTCGTTAAAGCGTTGGAGGTGGTCGGGGTGAATAAGCTCGCTCCCCCTGATATCCGGAGCCGTTTTCATCTGGTCCTGCGTATACCCGTGCATCGCGCAAAACCCTTCCGAAACGTAAAAGAACGAGAAGTGCTCGTCCATGACGAACTGGAAAATACCTATGGGCGCGTTGCTTTTCAGGAATTCGAGCATTTCCTTGTCCCGGTACGTGGACGTCACGTCATGAATCCGGGACAACTCGAGCATACCCGATTTGGTATGAAACCGGCTGATCCCATCGACTTCATAAAAACGCCCTTCCCGCGTGAACAGCACAGGGGCCTTGCCGCTCCTGTTGAACCGTGGGCGCCGGGAAACGGATAGGAGGGACGCGAGTGGTTTACCTATGCAGGCATCTTCGGCTTTCCCTACAATATCCAGCGTGTGCCCGTTCGCAAACACGAAACGCCCGTCCTCGTCCGTGATCACCATCGGGACATCGGCCATATCCACAACGAACTTGAGAGCATCCAGCGAGGAATCATGCGGCGAAAGCTTCATTTGCCCACCCACTCCGACAGGAGGATCCGCTCCCCTCATAGGGACAGCGCTGCATCAATATAAAAGGGACAGCCAGCCTTTTGTCCCTCCTCAGTTCCCTTCCCCACACCTCATTTTTCCTTGCGGAAGGAAACCCCATCACCCTTCGCACAAGAAGGCATTCAACCCGCCGGGCCGTCATCCCCTTTTCTTATGGCAGGACGCCGCGATCATGGCGTACAGCTTGTCCGGGTCGAACGGCTTCGAAATATGCCCGTTCATTCCCGATGCCTCGGCCTTGATGACGTCGTCCGAGAACACGTTGGCGGTCATCGCCAGAATGATGGCAGTCTTCGCATCATCCCTGCGCAAGGAACGGAGCGCGGCAGTCGCCGTGTATCCGTCCATGACGGGCATCTGGATATCCATCAGGACAAGCTGATAATACCCTTCCTCCGACCGAGCAAAGATGTTGAGCGCTTGTTCCCCGTTGTCGGCGACGTCAACGGACGCCCCTTCCATCAGGAGGAGTTCTTTAGCTATTTCTTGATTGATTTCATTGTCTTCTACAAGCAAGACATGCAATCCGTCCAAGCGTTGACCTTCGGGCCTGGGCACAGCCGAGGCGTGTCCACATCCCCGATCCTCCGCAAAATTTCGCAACAGGTGCACCATGTTGGATTTGAAAAGCGGCTTCATGATGAAGACGTCCACGCCCGCGGCGAGGAAATCCGCCCCCACATCCGAACAGTCATAGCCCGACAACATGATGATGGGGAGATCCGGCCCGACCCTGCGGCGGATTTCCCGGGCCGTATCGAGCCCGTCCATATCCGGCATTTTCCAGTCCAGGATGACCGCGAAGTAGTCGTCCCTTTCCTCATGGGCGCGCACAATCTCGGCGACGGCTTCTTGCCCGCTCAAGACCCAAAAAGCCCGCATCCCCACTTCCTTGAGCAACAGGCTCGCGTATTCGCAGACATCCCGTTCGTCATCCACCACAAGCACGGGAAGATCGGTCAAAACAGGGGGTTCCCCGTCTTCGGCATCCCGGAATTTCAGCGCAACGCTCACCGTAAACCGGCTCCCTTTTCCCAGCGTGCTGTCCACGGTGATCTCGCCGTTCATCATATGGATGATGTTCTGGCTGATCGCCATGCCAAGGCCCGTTCCCTGGATTTTGCTGATCCGGGAATCCTCGGCCCGGGAAAACGGTTCGAAGATGCGCCCGACGAACTCCTCGGACATGCCGATCCCGTCGTCTTCAAACGTAAAGTAGAAGACACTGGCCCCTTCGGCATGGGTTGGCTTTTCCTCAATGCTGAAATGCAGACGCCCGCCCGCCGGGGTATACTTCACGGCGTTCGACAAGATGTTCACCAAAACCTGCTGGAGGCGGCTCTCATCCCCATACAGGCCCTCGTGCCTCACCTTGCTGATGTTCATGGTCAGGTGATGCCCCTTTTCAATGATCATCGGCCTGCACACGTCGAACACGTTCTGCACCAGATTGGAAAGGCTGAAATCGTTCGCCCGCACATCCAAGCGTCCGCTCTCGATTTTGGACATATCCAAAACTTCGTTGATCAGATTGAGCAGATGTTTGCTGGACGTATTGATCTTCTTGAGGCAGTCCCTCACTTTCTGGGTATCCTCAATATGGGCGCCCGCAATCGCCGTCATCCCCACAATGGCGTTCATGGGGGTCCGGATGTCATGGGACATCCGGGAAAGAAATTCCGTCTTTCCCTGGTTGGCGTGCTTCGCCACCCGACAGGCGTCTTCCAGCGCCTGTTGCTGGAGCCGCTGCCGCTCGACCGTTTCCGTCACGTCAATGCCCAGGCTGTAGTAGGACGGTATCCCATCCTCGCTGTCCTTCCCGTCCATATAGCTGAACGTAATGGTCAAGTGACGGATTTTTCCAGACCGGGTCACGATCCGGCCCTGCATGATGCTGCTCCGCCCCGTTTCCTTCGCCTCGTGCATCGCCGCCTCGGCCTGCTCCATATCCTCCGGATGAACATACAGGCACTGGCTCTGCAGCTCTTCTTTAAACTGCTCTTCCGTGTAGCCGATGATCGACAGGAATTCCGAACCATACCACAGGATTGTGCGTTCATCGCGCGCGTCGAGCCGGGCGATGCCTCCCGGAAGGCTCCGCAGCATCGCCGCCTGCTGTTTTCCCTGCTTGTCCAGTTTGTTCTTGTACTTGGAGACATCAAAAACGAACTCGATTCTGGATTCCCGCCCGTCCCACAGCACCTTCCGATCTTTCAGGAGATACGTTTTCCCCAGCTGTTCGTTATAATGCTCCCACTCATAAAATCCTGAATCTTTCAGGTATTTGTTGGTACAAAAAGGACAAGGCGTATTTCTTCCGTGGAATATCTCATAGCAAAGGTGCTTTTTTCCAGAAAAGAGTTTTTCCCGAGAAAGATGGAACATATCAAGACCTGCTCGGTTCACATACAGCAATTCATAATTGTTTAGATCGCTGACATAAACCATATCGTCATATTCTTCGAGTATCCAGTTCCATTCCATATTTCTCTACCTTCAGGATCACTATAGATCGTATAACGGATCAAAAATGATAATAGAAAACTGGGTTATCGGCTCAAGAGGTGGTTCTGCAATTTTTTCTAGCGAATCCCGATATGGAAATGCCGTAATACAATATCAGGAAACCATCCCAGCAGAATGGAGAGCCTTTCCAGCATACATTTCGATGGCACATGAGCCTTAACGTTTTACACTAAAATATTTAATATAATATTTTATAGGCTTCATTTAATGTGACACGTATCATAAACCTATTCAAGATGTTTTTACAGCGAAATAAAACTGCATGTACCTGTATAAACACATTCAAAACAGAGAAACAAGAAGAAAATATGAAAGGCAACGCGTCATAAAGAACAAAAACCATCATAAAAAACGAAATATCCGTTATATTACGCGACTCGTGCTTTAAAAAGAGATCAGTGCAGAAAAGAAAAAACGGCGCAGCCTCCCCGGTCCCTTCCATTTGGCCGGGCATTTCCTCCCCGCATGGGAATGGCGTTACCGGAAAAGCGCGTCATCTCGCCGTGAGTGCCGTTCATGAAAAAGGCGAACCCCAAAAAGGTCGCCCCATCGGACATAAAAAAGGCATCCAAAAGGATGCCTCCGTCTTGGGGCAGATTGCCTTTGAAGTGTTGCGCCTTTCAAAGGGCCATCTTGCCGGAAATACCATTTTTGCCGAATCCGCGCTGTGTTGCGGCGCACTGAATATGCGTTCGGCGTCAAGGCCTTTCAAAATGGGGTAGGCCTAATACCTGTCGTCTTCAATCGAGACGACGACGTCCATGTTTTGCTCGATCCACTGTTTGATCCGCTCATGGGCCGCTTTCCGGTGGGACCGTTTTTCCTTGAGCATTTCCCGATCGGCTTCCACGAGGATCGCGGAGGCTGGGATATCGGCGGATTCGGCACAAGCCAGCCCAAAAGAAACCAGCGCGGGCATCTGATCGGAACAGGCGTTGTGCCGATCAAAGTTCCGCCGCAGCTTGGCAAGGATCTCCTCGCCAGCCTCACGTGGACATGTGGGCAGCAGGATAACGATCTCGTCCCCGCCCATCCGGGCCACGCAATCCGATGTGCGCACGCTTTCCTTGCACAAGGCCGCCACGGTCTGGAGCAACTTGTCTCCGACAAGATGCCCCATGTAATCGTTCGCCAGCTTCAATCCGTTGACGTCACAAGAGATCACGCACAACGGGCGGATCCCTTTGTTCTCGATGTTCGCCAGCTTGATATCAAAGTAGGTCCGGCTGTGCAGGCCCGTCAGCGCATCGTTCTGGGCGAGCTTTTCGAAATAATCCCTGTCCGCCTGGGAAGCCGTGATGTTGGTGTGCAAGCCGACGATGCGGGTGGCCCGCCCCTTTGCGTCGCGGTGCGTCACGTAACCCCGCCCGAGGATCCAGGCATAGCTCCCGTCCAGGCGCTTCAAGCGGTACGTGCACTCGAACGTGTCGCCGTATTTCGGGGAATCCGCCAGCTTACGCTGCGGTTCCACGATTTTTTTGAGATCGTCCGGATGGATCTTCTCTTTCCACGTTTCGAGGCGTCCGGGGAACTGTTCCGCCGTGTACCCGAGCATGGAAAGCCAGCGCGGGCTGTAATACACTTCGTCCGTAATGGGGTTCCAGTCCCACAGGCCGTCCCCGGCTGCATTGAGCGCGGAAAGCAGGCTGCCGTTTTCCGGCGTCCGTTGTTCGTGGCGTTCCTCAACAAACCCAAAAGGCTGCCAGGTGCCCGACATGCTGACGGCGTGACCATCCGTATCACGGCTCAGGATGGAGCCCCGCACCCATATTTTGACATACGAGCCGTCTTCCTTGCGGACCCGCAGATCATCCGTAAGCTCGTCTCCGAACAACGGCTGTTCGATGATGAGCTGATAGCGGCAATCGGTGCCTTCTTCGGGGTGGAGACGCTCTTTCCATTCATCAAGGTTGAACACACGCGGTATGGCCTCGGCATACCCGAGCAGGCGGGAGCCGTTGGCGTCGACCCACAGCGTCCTCTTTTCCAGCGAACAGTTCCAGAAACAGATCTGCGCCTGCCCTTTGGACACGGTGCTCACCGGAGGCAGATAGGCCATCGTGCCGGGAGCGATCTCAAATTGCCCGGCGATGCGGATCGCCCGGCCTTCGGCGTCCCTTTCCAATACAAACAGCCGTTCTCGGACAAAAAAGTTCTCGACCGGATACGCCGTCTCCAGAAAGCCCCTGTCCCCGCCGATAACGCCTTCACGCAGCTCGCAAAGCGACTGCAGGCAACCTTCCGGGATATGTTCAAAAAACGCCGCCATTGTGGCGGGGCTTTCCCCATCGGACAAGCCAAAGGCCAACCTGGTTCCCTTGCTGAAGAAAAGCCGATCCGAAGGGATATGCCATTCCCAAAGTTTTTCAGTGGAATCGAGAGGGATCGAAGGGAAAAAAGCAATAGGGTCGGTCTGGATCATGTGCGTTCTCCCTAGAATGGCAAACTGGACTTGAAAACACACCGTCAGAGCGTGCCCCTGCGTGATATTCCTGCGGCATCCCGGGGCTTCTCCCGCAATCAGACGAAACGCCGCAAGCGGAAACAGAGCCTATCAAGGCCAGCCTGGAAGGCTTTCTCCCGTTTTTCATGTGCCGTCTTGCGGCATCATATAGAAAAGAAGGGAAACCCGATAGTCCTTTCTTTGAGGCATCTTTTGTTGCTCATGAGAAATCTCCGATCGAGAGGAAGACGCCGCTTTCTCTCTGCGGGCGCATATCGTGCATCACTCCGGCGTTGCATCCTTGCGTAACGCCTTCTTCTCCCTTCCCGCTTTCACATACACTCCTGATCCATTCCCTCCATATTCCCGGCCGTTTTGGAGCGCCGCCTTATACATCCCCATGCTTCAGGTATCCGCCGGGGCTCTTGCCCAACCCCGGATACCTCCTCGGGGCTTTGCCCCTTTGCGTCACCAAAAGGAAACTGGACGAGCGCCCCCCTTTGGGGTAGGAAGTCCCCCCTCAAAAGGAAACACCCATGCCATTCATTCCATTATTTCAGTCCCCCAAGAGTTTTTACCGGCTCGCCGTGGCAAGCTTCTTTTTCCTGCAAGGGCTGGTCTTCGCCAGCTGGGCCAGCCGTATCCCCGACATCAAGCAGGCCCTCGCTCTCAACGAGGCGCAGCTCGGCGGCGTCCTGTTCGCCATCCCCGTGGGGCAGATGTCGGCGATGGCCCTGTCCGGCTATCTGGTCAGCCGCTTCGGAAGCCATAGGATGCTGCTCCTCGCGGCCCTGCTCTATTCGGGGACCCTCATGGCCCTCGGCTTCATCAGCGAAACGTGGCATCTTTTCGCCATGCTGGTATTCTTCGGCGTCGCGGCCAACCTGCACAACATCTCGGTGAACACACAGGCCGTCGGCGTCGAACGCCTCTACCGCCGCAGCATCATGGCCGCCTTCCACGGCCTGTGGAGCCTCGCCGGGTTCGTCGGAGGGATCGTCGGCGCGCTGTTCGCGGCGTTCTCCGTCAGTACCCGCGTGCACTTCAGTTTCATCTTCGCCGTCTGCATGGGCATCGTGGCGATCATGTTCCGGTTAACCCTGCCGCGCGACAGGGCACGCGACACGGCGCCCGGACACAAACGCCCCAAGGGGAAAATCGATCCCTATGTCGTCCTGCTCGGGCTGATCGCTTTCGGCTGCATGGCGAGCGAAGGGACCATGTACGACTGGAGCGCCGTATACTACGAAGCGATCATCAAGCCGTCGCCGGAACTGATCCGCCTCGGCTATATCGCATACATGTGCACGATGGTCTGCGGCAGGTTCATGGCGGACGGGCTTGTAACCCGGTTCGGGGTCATCCGTATCCTGCAAGCCAGCGGCGCGCTCATCGCCGCCGGGCTGCTGATCTCCGTTCTCCTGCCCCATGTGGCCACGGCGACGTTCGGCCTCGCGCTGGTGGGCTTCGGCACTGCTTCGGTGGTGCCGGTCTGCTACAGCATGGCCGGGAAATCCCAGATCATGCATCCGAGCGTGGCGCTGGCCGTGGTTTCAACCATCGGGTTCCTCGGCTTCCTGCTCTGCCCGCCGACCATCGGCTTCATCGCCCACGCGTCGAGCCTGCGCCATTCCTTTGCCCTCATTGCCGTGTTCGGGCTCATGACCGCTGTGCTGGCGCGGTTCCTGCGGCGGAACTGAACCGTCCCGCCTTCCCCGTAAAGGGAAACGCCCCGTTGGAACGACGGTGCTGTTCCCTCTTCCAAACGGCGGCCTTCCCAACAAAAGAGCCTTTTTCCCATCCTCTTGAGGAAAGGACTCTTTTTGCGGACAACGCCCTGAAAAGGGTTACGGGTTGCCGGAAAGCCTTCATTATGGCAGAACGCTTCTAACACCGTGGGGTGTTCCCGCAGGAACGCCTGACCTGCCGGCCTTGCCCCGGAACAGGGCCTGCCGCGTAAGGGCAAAGGGGTTCCGCCGGACCCGTCCCGCCGTCCCCCCTTCTTTCGATCCTTTAAGAAGCGGCCGCATGGCCGCCGACAACAGGACAGACGATGGAACTCACCTCCGAATCTGTACTGGCCCTCGCCCCGGACGCCTCCTCCGTCAAGGCGGCGCAAGCTCTGCTCAAACCCGGCCAGTGGCCGACGCTCGGCTTCAACGAAAACGCCGTATGGGGCGAATGCAAAGGCAGCGGCTCCAAACCCTACCAAGTCGAAGCCGACCTGTCCGGGCCGGTCTTCAAGTGCACCTGCCCGAGCCGGAAATTTCCCTGCAAGCATTCCCTGGCCCTGCTCCTGCTCCGCGTCCAGCAAGAGGCCGCCTTTACGCAGGGCGAAGCGCCCGATTGGGTAAAGGAATGGCTTGACGCACGCGAAAAACGCGCCGCGCGTCAGGAGCAAAAGCAGGAAAACAAGGGCCAGCCCGCCGATCCCGCCGCCGCAGCCAAGCGCGAGGCGTCCCGCCTCAAACGCATGGCTGCCGGCCTGGACGATCTGGAGCGCTGGATGTGCGACCTCATACGCCACGGCCTCGGGCAGCTCTCCGGGACTCCCGCCTGGCAGGAGGAAGCCGCCGCGCGCATGGTCGACGCGCAGCTTCCCGGCATCGCCGCGCGGTTGCGGAACCTGCAAGGCGTCACGTCCTCCGGGGAGGACTGGCCCGGCGTGGTGCTGGCCCAGTTTGGGCAGCTGCAGCTCCTCATCGACGCCTTCCGCCACCTTGACGCACTGTCCCCGGAGGAACAGGCGGATGTCCGTGCCGCCCTCGGCCTGTCCCCGGATAAGGACGAAGTGCTCGCCACCGGGGAACGCCTGAGCGATCTCTGGTTGGTGCTCGGCGTGGGCTATGCCGAAGAAAACAGGCTCTGGCGGCGGCGCGTCTGGCTGCGCGGGCAAAACAGCGGGCGCACGGCCCTGCTGCTGGATTTCTCGCACGGCGGCAAGCACTTCGAACAGAGCTTCGTCGTCGGCAGCCTTGCGGATATGACGCTGGCCTTCTATCCGGGCGCGGTTCCCCTGCGGGCCATCGCCACGGGCGATCCCGCCCGGGCCAAAACGGCTCCCATCCCTACGGTTTCCCTCCGCGAAGCGCTGGAAGGCATGGCCAAAGCCATCGCCGCACAGCCGTGGCAATGGCCCCTGCCCCTCATGGTCAGCGACGGCGTCCCTTGCCGCTCCGATGATTCGTGGTTCCTGCAGACGGATGCAGGCGACCGCCTCCCACTCTCCATAACTGACAACGACGGCTGGGAATTGCTCACGCAAGGCGGCGGACGCCCCCTGAGCGTCTGGGGCGAATGGGACGGAGCCCGGTTTCAGCCCCTAAGCGCGTGGGAGCCCGGAACGTCCGGTTCCCCGCTGTGGCGAGAAGGAGCCCGCCCATGAACATGCCCTTCCTGACCATGCAGGCGCTGCTCGGCACGGATAAGCGCCCGCCCGAACTTCCCGCCGACGACAGCGAACCCGGACGGCTCACGCAAGCCATCGCCGCCACGCGGGACGGCTCCGAAAACGCCGAAGCGCTCAGGCTGCTCCGTGCCGCCGGGGTGCAGGCCGTCTGCGGGCTGGCGGGGTACCAGCCGCCCCGCGCCGACTCCGCCCTCCCCGAGCCCTGCCCGCCGGAACCCCGCGCGTCCGTCGACAAGGCCGCCGTCATCGACGTATTGCGCCAAGTCCTTTCCAGCGGCTCCGACCGTATGCGCCTTGAAGCCTTCAGGCTCATGCTCGGCGCGGGGAAAGTGCTCCCTCCGGCGCTGCTCCCGCAGGCGCTGGAGCTTGGGCGCCGCACGCCGTCCCTGCGCGGGCCCATCGCCCTGATCGCCGGGGAACGCGGCCGCTGGCTCGGCGGACGGAACGCCGCATGGAACCTCTTCGCCACCAATGCCGAAAACGAGCTTGATCCCGAAGTATGGGACAACGGCACGCTCATGCAGCGCGAAGCCTATCTCAAGTCCCTCCGCGCGCAGGATCCCGCCAAGGCCCGTGAACGCTTTGAAACGGCCTCAGCGTCCTTCGATGCCCGCGAACGCGCCGCCTTTACCGGGTGCCTCGGCGAAGGCCTGAGCGCGGCGGACGAAGCCTTTCTCGAAACCCTGCTGGAAAAGGATCGCAGCAAGGAGGTGCGTCAAGCCGCCGCCTCCCTGCTCGTCCGCCTGCCGGAAAGCGGCTATGTCCGGCGCATGGGCGAACGCCTTGCCGCCTGCATCGTCGTCCCGGAGGCCAGGGGAGGGCTCATCGGGCGTATCGCCTCAGCCTTCTCCGCGCCGCTCCCGGCCGTCGAGCCCCCGGAATCCTTCGATCCCGAGTGGAAAAAGGACTTGCTGGAAGAAAAAAAGCCGCAGTACGAGGAATTCGGCCCGCGCGCCTGGTGGCTCTATCAGATAGGGCGCTGCGTACCGCTGGCGTGGTGGGAGGCGCATACCGGCCTGTCGCCCGAAGCCCTCATCGACTGGGCGCAGAAAACCGACTGGCGAAACGTGTTGCTCCGCAGCTGGCTGGAGGCCGCCCGCCGTGAGCGCCATGCGGCATGGGCCTCCGCCCTGCTCGCGCATGTGTTCAAGGAACAGATTGAGGTTTCCGTGGGCAAGGGCCGGTTCAGCGCCTTCGCATTCATCGGCCTTCTGCCGCCCCCCGAGCGTGAGGCGGCCCTTCTTGAACGCTTCCCCTGCCCCGGCTCCGCGGGCGGCGGGGCCACGTTCGCACAGCAACACTATAAACAGGTGATGCAGTTCGGACAGTTCGCCGCATCCGAATGGGAGGGGGATGCAACCTTTTCCCTTGAAGGCGGACACTCCCTCGTCCGGCGGATCCGCTTCTGGGCGGACCATTCCGACGGCATCGGCCAAATAAGCTACCAGACCTCCATCGCGCTGGGGCACATCATCGAGGCCACCTTTTGGCTGATCCCGGTTTCCTTGCTGGATGATCTGCTTGAGGGCTGGCCCCACGGAGAAAACGGGGCCCCCTTCTGCCGATCCGGGTACGACTTTCTGACCACGGCCATAAGGACCCGCAAGGCCCTTCACCAATACTTTGCCTGAGAGAAAACCATGAGCACGGCTACCAACGAAAACAAGCTGCGGCACCACGCCGAACAACAGTTCGCCGAGGAACTGGAAGAACTCAAAAAATCCGACGCCCGCCAGCGGCCCGCCAACTGGGAGCTTTCCCCGTGGGCCGTCTGCACCTACCTGCTCGGCGGCGAACTGGACAACGGCTTTACGGTGTCCGCCAAGTATATCGGGAACCGCCGCATCATCGAAACGGCGGTCGCTACGCTGGCGACGGATCGGGCGCTCCTGCTGTACGGGGTTCCGGGAACGGCGAAATCGTGGGTGTCCGAGCATTTGGCGGCGGCCATCAGCGGCGACTCCACGCGCATCATCCAAGGTACGGCGGGCACCAGCGAAGAACAGATGCGGTATGGCTGGAACTATGCGGAACTGCTCTCCAAAGGGCCGTCCCGCGCCGCGCTGGTCGAAAGCCCGCTCATGCGCGCCATGTCCGAGGGCCGCATCGCCCGCGTGGAGGAACTGACCCGCATCCCCGCCGACGTGCAGGATACGCTGATCACCATCCTGTCCGAAAAGACCCTCCCCATCCCCGAGCTCAACGACGAAGTGCAGGCCGTGCGCGGCTTCAACCTCATCGCCACGGCGAACAACCGCGACAAGGGCGTCAACGAACTGTCCTCCGCGCTCAAACGGCGCTTCAACACGGTCATCCTGCCCGTGCCCGCCACGGAGGAAGAGGAAATCAGCATCGTGTCCAAGCGCGTCTCCGAAATGGGCCGCGCGCTGGAGCTTCCCGCCGAGCCCCCGGCGATGCATGAAGTGCGCCGCGTGGTGCAGATCTTCCGCGAGCTGCGGAACGGGCAGACCGAAGACGGCAAGACCAAGCTCAAGTCGCCCACCGGCACGATGAGCACGGCGGAGGCCATCTCCGTGCTCAACAGCGGCATGGCGCTTGCCGCGCACTTCGGGGACG
>OGMN01000756.1_pt1 | contig 31125 bp, 37 predicted proteins | sample 1573211 | NCBI WGS metagenome assembly OGMN01 (sample SAMEA2581876, study PRJEB24529) | metagenome | biome: Human gut stool | place: China | collected 2011
CGTGAGCGATGCCGTGCGGCGCAGCCGTGCGGGGAGCCGTTCCGCGCCGAGGGGGTTTGGGGGGCATCATGCCCCCCAAGCAGGGTCAAGGGGCGGCAGCCCCTTGCCGCCGGAGGCAAACACGGAGACACCAATGGCGAAAGAAAAACTCTGGGGCGGACGGTTCCACGAAGGCACCGCCGCTTCCGTTGAAGCCTATACGCAGTCCATTTCCTACGACTGGGCCCTGTACAAGCAGGATATCGCCGGCTCGTGCGCCCACGCGCGTATGCTGGCCCGGCAGGGCGTCATCAGCGCCGAGGAAGCCGATCAGCTCGTCGCCGGCCTCGCCGCCGTGCGCGCGGAAATCGAGGACGGTACCTTCCAGTGGAAAAAAGAACTGGAAGACGTTCACATGAACATCGAAAGCCGCCTCACCGAACTCGTGGGCGACGTGGGCAAGAAGCTCCACACGGGCCGCAGCCGCAACGATCAGGTCGCGCTCGACTTCCGCCTGTTCGTCTCCGACCGGCTCCGCGAATGGCAGCGCCTCGCCCGCGAACTGGCCACCGTATACATGGCCCGCGCCGAAGAACATCAGGACACCATCCTCCCCGGCTGCACCCACCTCCAGCCCGCGCAGCCCGTCAGCCTCGCCCATCACCTGCTCGCCTATGCCTGGATGCTCCGCCGCGACGTCCAGCGCATGGCCGACTGCGAAAAGCGCACCCGCATCAGCCCCCTCGGCGCGGCCGCCCTCGCCGGGACGACCTACCCGCTCGATCCCGCATCCGTGGCCCGCGAGCTGGACATGTACGGCACATTCGACAACAGCATGGACGCCGTGTCCGACCGGGATTTCGTCATCGAAGCCCTGTTCTGCGCCAGTACGGCCATGATGCACCTCTCCCGCTGCTGCGAGGAGATCATCCTGTGGTCGAACCCGGCCTTCGGCTTCGTGAAGCTGCCCGACGCCTATGCCACGGGCTCCTCCATCATGCCCCAGAAGAAAAACCCCGACGTCGCCGAAATCATGCGCGGCAAGGTGGGCCGGGTGTACGGCGATTTGACCGCCATGCTCACCATCCTGAAGGGCCTCCCCCTGACCTACAACCGTGACCTCCAGGAAGACAAGGAGCCTTTCCTCGACGCCGACCACACCCTGAGCACGTCCCTGGAGCTTATGGCGGGCATGATGAAGGCCCTGCGCTTCGATGAGGTCCGCATGGCCCGCGCCCTCACCGCCGGTTTCCTCAACGCGACCGAGCTTGCGGACTACCTGGTCACAAAGGGCATTCCCTTCCGCGAAGCCCACCACATCACGGGTTCCGCCGTGGCGCTGGCCGAAGGGAAGAACCTCTCGCTCGAAGCCCTGCCGCTTGACGCGCTTCAGGGCCTGTGCGATCGCATCGGCCCCGATGTGTTCGACGTGCTCGAATACCGCGCCGCCGTCGCCCGCAGGAACGCCCCCGGCGGCACCGGCCCGTTGTCCGTGGCGCGCCAGCTGGAAAAGATGAAGGCGTGGCTCCACGAAACCAAGTAGTTTTCCCCAGATGAAAAAAGGTGCCCCTCGGCGTAATCGCCCGGGGCACTTTTTTTGCCCTCTAACCACTCAGAAACGCAAAGTTCTCATACGGAGCTGTCCTCTTTTTCCGTTAATCCCCATTGACAGAATAATGGATTGGAGGCATCCTTCACGTGAATTGTCGAACAACCCGTTCGATAAACGTCTGTACGCAGGCCATGCGCCGCGGACAAAAGCTTAGAAGGCTCTTTTTATCACCCAATATCGGTAAAAATGCCGAACGGACGTCCTCTGTGACGGGCAAAAACGATATTGAGCAGAAAAGAACAAACGAGCTTGCAAGGAGGAGTGGCTATGGAACTGACCAGAAGAGCGATGCTTGGGGCATTGGGCGGACTCGCCGTCGGCGGTACCGTCGCATCCGTTGTGGGGACCAGTATTGCGGCGGATCCCAAGACCAAACGCTTTGAGCAAATCAACGGGGACTTCGGTTGGAAGCCCCATAAGCTTGACCCGAAGGAATGCGCCGCCGTGGCCTATGACGGCTACTGGCACAAGGGCTTGGGATGCGCGTACGGCGCATTCTACGCCATCGTGGGCCTTATGGGCGAAAAATACGGCGCCCCGTACAATCAGTTCCCCTTTGCCATGCTCGAAGTCGGCAAGGGCGGCATCTCCGACTGGGGCACCATCTGCGGCGCGCTGCTCGGCCCCGCTTCGGCTTACGCCCTTTTCTGGGGAAGAAAGGAACGCAACGCGATGGTGTCGGAACTCTACCGCTGGTACGAAACGGCGAAACTGCCCATCTTCAACCCCGGCGAAGCCGCCAAGGGCGTGAAGGGCGATCTTCCCACCAGCGTAGCCGATTCCGTACTGTGTCACGTCTCCCTGAGCCGATGGTGCTTCGAAAACAAGGTTGAGGCAAACTCCAAGGCGCGCAGCGAACGCTGCGGCCGCCTCACCGCCGACGTCACCTACAAGGCCGTCGAAATCATGAACGCTAAAATCGACGGAACCTTCAAGCCCGCTCTCGCTGCTCCGCAATCCGTCACCACCTGCGGCGAATGCCACGCCAAGGGCAAGGAAGCCGACAACATGAAGAGCGTCATGGACTGTACGCCCTGCCACAGCGGCAACGAACACCTGATGAACAAGTTCAAAGATCATCCCTAAAGCCAGCTTTTCCGCTGTCTAAGGGGGGCGAGAGAACCCGTATGCGTCCCGCGGTTCTCCCACACCTCATTCGGGGCATCGGACGATGCCCCCATAAAAAAGGGCATGTGCGATCCGGCAAACGCCGACGCCATGCCCTTTTCCCTTGTGCGCCAACACAACAGACGCTTGTGTTCATGTATCCGGCGCAGTAGAATAGCTTTATGAATACCTCCACTCCGCATGCATTTGCCCTGTTTTCCGGCGGGCTGGACAGCATCCTCGCTGCCCGCCTGATCATGGAACAAGGGCTGGTTGTCCGTTGCCTGCATTTTGTCACCCCCTTTTTCGGCAAGCCGCAATTGATCCCCCACTGGGAGAAGGTGTACGGCCTTGAGGTGGAAGCCGTGGACGTCGGTGAAGCGTTCGTGCGCCTCCTGAGGGAACGCCCCGCCCACGGTTTCGGCAAAGTCATGAACCCCTGTGTCGACTGCAAAATCCTCATGATGCGCAAAGCACGGGAACTCATGAAAAAATGGGGAGCGTCATTCCTTATCTCCGGTGAAGTGCTCGGGCAGCGCCCCATGTCCCAGCGCCGCGACACCCTCAATGTCATCCGCCGCGACGCAGAGGTTAAGGAGTCCCTCCTCCGTCCGCTCAGCGCCCAACTGCTCGATCCGACCGCCCCTGAAATCTCGGGCTTGGTGGATCGCAACAAGCTGCTCGGTATCTTCGGGCGCGGCCGGAAGTCCCAAATGGCGTTGGCCGATCAAATGGGCCTGAAAGAGATCCCCACACCCGCCGGAGGGTGCAAACTGGCGGAAAAGGAAAACTCCCGGCGCTATTGGCCAGTCCTGACGCGCCTCAAAGAGCCGACGGTTGAAGACTTCGAATTGTCCAACATCGGGCGTCAGTACTGGTTCGGTGATCACTGGCTGTCGATGGGCCGCAACGAAGCGGACAACTCGGCGCTGGAGCGTCTGGTCCGTCCCGGCGACGCCATCCTCCGCGTGCGTGACTTTCCGAGCCCTTTCGCACTTGCCCGCCAGCTCACCCCGTGGGACAATGAAACGCTTCAGGACGCGGCCAGCCTCGTGGCCTCCTACTCGCCCAAAGGCGTCCGGGCCGCCGAGGCGTCTCCCGACGGGACCATAGCCGTGCGCGTTCAGATCAACGGCGAGAGCACCTTCGTCAATGTGGCGCCCAAGCGCACCCCCGCCCTTCCGTGGGGCGAGCCCGAATTCGTCGATGTCCGCAAAGCCATCAAGGCGGAGAACCGGCCCACGTTTGATGAGTAACGATGGTAAGCAGGTAGGTGGGGGGAGGAGGCCCCTCTCTGGAGAAAGGGGCCTCCTCCCCCCACCTACCTCCACCAACGGCTTTCCACCCTTATTGAATCCCTCGCGGCGGCTTTTCCGTGCTGCGAGGGATTTTCTTTGTCTGGCGGCGGGCTCTGCAGGGAAAGGGGAAAAGAAGAGGGAGCGAGGATGAATACGGCGGGGACGTTTTCGAGAGAGTCTTTTCCTTGAAAAGAATAGCCGGACGCTCAGTTGTCGGCATCCAGCAGTGACAGCACCTTGCTCACGTAGGCTTGTGTTTCTGCGAAAGGCGGGATGCCCCCGTAGCGCAGGACGTTGCCCGGCCCGGCATTATAGGCGGCGAGCGCGAGATCAAGCCTGCCGAAGCGGTCAATCTGCTGGCGCAGATAGCGGCTCCCCGCGTCCACATTGGCCTCGGGATCGAAAGGATCGATAACACCGAGCATCTGTTGCGTCCCCGGCATAAGCTGCATGAGCCCCTGTGCGCCCTTCTCCGATTCAGCGATGGTTTCGAAATTGGACTCCACCTTGATCACCGCCGCGATAAGCCGGGGATCGAGCCCGTAGCGGCCGCTGGCCTTGGCCACGAGTTCCCGCCAGACGGCGGGCGGAGGGAGCGTCCCTTTTCCGGCATGGGCGCGGAGAACCAGTTGCGGCGACACCATGCGCGGCAGGGACAGCGCCGCCGCATGGGGCGACAGCGCGTAAATGTCCATCTGGTCGAGCAGGTTTTCAGTAGGGATGGAGGGACGCGGCGGCAAGGGGCTTTCGGATTGGCCGCCGGGATGCACGGGGCGCAGGCGTTGGGCCGGACGCTCGTCCGTCGAGAGCTCCTCATGCAGGATGACGCCCGCCGAAGCCGTGCCGGATACGAACATCCCCGCCGCCAGGCAAAAACTCAGGACGCGGATCACTCGGGCAGCGCGAAATAGAGTTCGATGATATTCGACTGTTCGTAGTAGGCATAGGTATAGTGGGCCACTACGGACTTGATCAAATGGATGCCGAGCCCGCCCACGGGCCGCTCGTCCACGCCGAGCGATACGTCCGGGACCGGCGCTTCAAGGAAAGGATCGAAAGGGGCTCCCCAGTCCTGCACCTTGAAGCAGAAGTACGGCACGTTGTCGAGCCGCACTTCCCGGCAGGCGACCTGCGCCTCACCCGGGACATCCGGATAGGCATAGCTGAATACGTTGACCAAAAGTTCCTCAGCGGCAAGCTCCACCTGCGGGATCAGCGGCCTGTATGAAGAAGGGATGGTCTCGTGGATAAAGGCATTGACATTCGCCAGCTGCTCAAGACTGGCCGGAACGCTGAGCGTCGCCATGATCGCCTCCTCAGGAAAGGGCGCTGACGGCCTCGTCGCGCGTGGCGTAAATGGGGAGCATGGAGCTGAATCCCGAAATTTTGAAAACTTCCGCCACCATCGACTGCATGGAACAGAACGCCAGCGTCGCCGCGGCGGCCTTACTCGCCTTAACCATCGTCAAAATGACCCGTAACCCTGCGGAACTGATGTATTCGACACCACCAAGATCCACCACGACCTTTTTGGCCCCGGAATCCAGAAGCTCACGGCAGGAGGTTTCAAAACTGCTCGCCGTGGTTGCGTCGATCCTTCCGGTAAGCGCAATGATACCGACGCAACCCTGTTCCGATGTGACAACTTGCATACACGTTCTTCCTGATGTTGTTGCTATTTGTAGCTTAAGAGCAATCCTTGACTGATCTTAAGCCACCCGTCAAGGGTCACGAAAAGCAGGAGTTTGAAGGGCAGGGAAATGGTCATGGGAGATACCATCATCATGCCCATCGCCAACAGGATATTGGAAATGATAAGGTCGATGGCGATAAACGGCAAATACAGCAGGAACCCCACCTGAAACGCCTTGGTCAATTCGGAAATGGTAAACGCGGGCACGAGGATCAGCATGTTGTCTTTGGAAATCTGATCATGTTGTTCTTTGGGCCAGATACGCTTCGCCGTGCTCATGAAGGCCCGGAGCACGCCGTCCTCCGTATTGTCCGAAAGGAACTTGCGCAGCGGCGGCGACAGCTTGTCGACGATGCCGATAACTTCCTTCGGCGAAGGCTCCGCGCTGATCTGGAGTTTCTCGGCGATGTCCATCGTACTCATCATCATGGGGGCCATAATGAACAGACTCAATATGATGGCAAGGCCGTTCATGACCATCGCGGGCGGGACCTGCTGCACGCCGAGGGCGTTGCGGACAAGCGACGTGACCACCACGATCTTCACGTAGGACGTGACCATCATCAGGAAAAACGGAGCAAGGCCCAACAAAGCCATGCCCACAATGAAATACAACGGATTGACGCCCGTCATGCCTACTCTCCCACCTTGCCGAGGCTGACGACCTGTACGCCGAGCGTCCCGTTCAAATCCACAAGGCGCCCCTTGCCGACGGATTTGCCGTTGGCGTACAGCGTGACCGGGGCGAGCGCATCGCCGCCGAACGCGAAAGTATAGCCGGGGGCAAGCGTCTCCACGTCCCGCACCGTCATGAGGCGGCGTTCCAGTTCAAAGGTCAGCGTCACTTCCAGTTCGCCGGTATCGACGCCTTCGGACGGCGCGGCCCCGGCAGCCGTATTGTTTTCGTCGGACATGGGCCCCTCCTCGGGATTCAAGACAGAAAGGATGGTCGCGCAGCCCTCCGCGAGGGAGCAGGCGAACGCAAGGGAACGCAACGTGGCGCAGAGGCGGAGCGTAACGCGGCCCTCACGCGCCGGATAGGTTTCCGGCAGCAGCACATCGTCTGGTTCAAGGGAAGACAGCTCGTTGACGGAAAGCCGCATACGCCCCGCTTCGAGGCTGACCGGAACCGGCACGTCCCCGGCAAGCCCCAGTGCGCGGCGGCGCGGCAAGGCGTCCAGACGTTCCACCAGTTCGAGCGCGCTCTCCCGATCCGGGAGGCACAGCCTGACAGGGATCGGATACGCCTCTGCGGAGGCCCCCGCCCCCACCGGCACGTGCAACGTCAGGGGAAGCGCACAAACGGCCGGTTCCGCCGCTTCAATCATCCGGACGTTGCGGACAGCCAGCGGCACATGCAAAAACGTTTGCGCCAGTTCCGCCAAAGGAGCGGCCAGCAAGTCGAGAACCGCCAACTGCAGTGCCTCGGGCAGTGCGGCGTTCGGCGGCACATCCGCCACTGCCGGATGCAAAGCCAGCAAGCGCAGGCTGCCGAGTTCCACGCGCCATGTCCGTTCGCCGCAAACGACGTCAAAAGCGCACACCGGAGGGACCGGAGCCGCAAGGCCCCCGGCCTCCAACGCGCACGGCGTACCGGCCACATCAATGGGCCACGGCTGCGCCCGCGTGCACAGCAGGTTGAAGACATGCGCTTCAAGCGGCGAAAGCGCCGGAGCCCGGAAAGGCAGTATCTCCATGTACTTCTCCGCCCCCGGCAATGGAGGGCTGTTACAAAAAGTTTCGGGCTGCGCCTCTTCAGACGGCTGGCGCGGCATCCCTCCCCGTGCGCCGGGGTCAGGCATCCCGTTCGTCCGGAGCGACATACTCGCCGCGCGACTGCCGACGCCCATCGCCGTTCTCGGCTTCGGCCCCGCCCCGTTCAGAAACCACTTCGACGCGAACATCCCTCTCAAGCGACTCAAGCCGCGCCTTCAAGGATTCCTGTGCGCCGACGAGGGTCTGAAAGGATGCCGCGTTGTCCGTCGCCAAATGTACCGACAGCACGCCGTCGCTCCCGCGCTGGAGCCGGATTTCGGTTCCGGGGAGGACATCCTTGCCAAGGGTGAGGCGTATCTCATGGCCCCCGTCGGGCCCGGAAACCAGAATCCGCTCCACGAGCTTTTCCGCCAGCGCACCCAAATCCGGAGCATCTCCGGACGGAGCCGCCGTTTCAGCCGTCTGCGCCGTGCGTCCGGCAAAAAGCGTATCCAACGGCCCGGCCATCCGGGAAAACATGCTGGAAAGCGCTTCGGCCTCGGCTGAGGTATCCTCGTCAGGAGCATGGGAAGCCCCACGTCCCCCGTCGGACTCATCTCCTCCGGAACCCTGCCGTTCGTCAAGCGGACGCCGCCGCATGGCTTGCTGAAAGGTATCCACGTCCGCACCTGACGGCGCGGCCATGCCGGAATCCGCAGATCGGCCTTCAGCCTGCCCGAGCCGGGACATATCCACCTTCATAAAGTCAGCCATACGACACCTCCCGCATTCCTCCGCTTATGGACGGGTTTCTTTATTTTGAAAGGGCTATCGCTCCAACCGGCGCTCAATTCCCGAAAATGCAGGGCATAATGGACGCAAAAGGCATTGGAAAGAGCGGGATAGCTTCCGTATCGGCAGATTTGAGGAAGCCGGATGGGAAAAACGTCTCTCCAGAAAGGTTTCCCTTCCTTTCCCCAATGCTTCCTGCCCCTTCGAGGGTGAAACGCCCTAGAGCTCGCCTTCGGTCCCCTGAGGCGGCAGCGGTTTGAATTCTTCCATTTCCAAATCTTCCAGACGCTCGGCCTCGCGTTTGGCCTCGACGAGCCAGATGTCCCGATGCGTCACGATTTTGGCCGTCTCGTGCTGAGCCTGCCGCGCGGCCTCCCGGGCCTTGCGTACGTCCTCCTGACGCTTTTTTACGTTCTCAAGCGCTTGGGCGATGGCTTCTTCCAGCTTCAACTCGCCATCGGCCAGCGCACCGAGCCCGGCCTTGAACACATCCAATTCCTTGAGGCTCAGGCCCTTGCCCATGATCGCGTCATAGCGGCGCTCGACCTCTTCCTGACGCCAGACCTTGTAGCGCTCCAGCTCCCCGCGGCACCGCTCCACCGCCTCCTGCGCCTCAACCACGGCGCGCTCGGCGGCACTGAGGGCATTCTTGGCCGCATCCTCCCGGTATTCGCGCACCTTAAGCAATGGAGCCAGCGGATACTTTTCCACGCTCAGGCCACCACCTTATACAGCGCCTGCAACGTTTCCTCAAAAGTGCTTTTTTCGTCCAAACCTTGCCTGAGGAACGCGTTTACGGCGTTGATCCGGGCCAGAGCGTCGTCGGCTTCCTTATCCGATCCTTTCTTGTATTCGCCGATCTGCACGAGCAATTCCACCTCGGCGAACTTCGCCAGCACCTTACGGAGCGCCTGCGCGGCTTTCTTGTGCTCCTTCGTAACGATGGCGTTCATAACGCGGCTGACGCTGGCCTGTACGTCGATGGCGGGATAGTGGTTCGCCGCCGCCAACTTGCGGGACAAGATGATGTGCCCGTCGAGGATGGAACGGGTTTCGTCCGCAATGGGCTCCGTCATGTCGTCGCCCTCCACCAGTACGGTATACAGCGCCGTGATGGAGCCCTTATCCGAATTGCCCGCCCGTTCCATCAGCTTGGGAAGCGTCGAAAACACGGACGGAGGGAAACCGCGCCGGGTCGGGGGCTCGCCCGCGGCAAGGCCGATCTCGCGCTGTGCGCGCCCGAAACGGGTCACCGAGTCCATCATGAGCAGAACGCTCTTGTGCTGATCCCGGAAATATTCCGCCACCGCCGTGGCCGTGTACGCGGCCTTGAGGCGCTCCATCGACGAGCGGTCGGATGTGGAGACGACCAGCACGGCCTTTTTCCGCCCTTCCGGGCCAAGGTCGTTCTCAATGAACTCACGCACTTCGCGACCGCGCTCGCCAATCAGCGCCAACACGCACACATCGGCGGAACAGCCTTTGATGATGCTGGACAAAAGCGTACTTTTACCACCGCCAGCCGCCGCGAAAATACCCATGCGCTGCCCCTCGCCGCAGGTAAGCACCCCGTCGAGCACGCGCAGGCCCAGAGAAATCGGCTTGTCGATGATCTTGCGGAGCATGGGGTTCGGGGGATCGGCGTAAACCGGATAGTGGGTCCGGGGCTTGAGCGGCGGCCCGCCGTCGATGGGATCGCCGAGCCCGTTCAGGACGCGCCCGAGGAGATCTTCGCCCACGGGCACGGAATGGATTTCCCCCGTCGGGATGACTTCGGTTGCGGGCGAAATGCCCTGCAAATCGCCGAGCGGCGTCAACAGGGCCACCTGCTTCACGAAGCCCACGACCTCGGCCCGGAGCGTCCAGTCTTCCCACGGGTTCCGCAGGATGCACAGTTCGCCGACCTTCACCCCCGGCACCACGGCCCGGATGATGGTCCCCACGACCTGCTCCACGCGGCCCCGCACCTCCACCGAGGCGGTCGACTGCACCGCTTCCTCAAGAAGCGCTCCGATATATTCAAAGGCCATAGGGCATCCATCCGTTTGTCAAACCATATCCGCGATATCCAAGCAGGCGTTCGCCCAATCGCCCCTCCGCAAGGGCCGAAAATGCGGGCGTGGCCCCAAAACGTCCTTTCTCAAGCCGTGCCGTGCAACGGCACACACCGCTCTATAATGGGGGAAACGTGTATACCAATGAATCGGGCCGCGATCGCATATGGGGCAGACGGCTGAAGCGGTTGTCGGCGTTGTCCCCGCAATCGGTACGCGCTATGAAGCGATTTTGGAACGCAGGGCGTTTTCCAGCGCCTTGAGCTGTGTCTCGAGGCTGGCATCGACCACGCCGAGCTCGCTTTCCAAAAGGCACGCCCCCCGCTCAAGACGCGCATCCGGCACGACATCCAGAAAACTGGCCCCGCCCGGCACGGAGGCCAGCATGGATGCCAACCCCTCCCGGACGGCCTTTTCATCAGCGGGCGCCACGCGGATCGTCACGTGCTGCTGATTGCGGACCGTCACCAGCGCATTGCGGACGATACGGACGATGCGTTCGTTTTCGTCAATCTCGCCGATGACCTTGCGCACGGCCACAGCAACCACATTCACCAACGTGGCCTCAATGCCTTCGATGTACTCGACCGACGACAGCACGGTTTCCATCACCTTCTCGGCATGTTCGAGGCGGCCTTCCTCCACGCCGTCGCGGTAACCTTCCTCGCGCCGCCGCTCATAGGCCTCCCCGGCCTTGCGCTCCATGTCGGCCACACGCTCACGGGCCGCGTCGAGTACGGCATTGGCCTCCAGAAGGACGGCGGCCTCAGAGGCTTTGAGCACACGCGTCCCGGCGGACGGGGTTACCGTGTCCCCGGTCAATCGAAACAGGGAGCCCATTGCGGTGCAACCTCCTTCAGCAACAGCTTCTTCAGACCAAACCATACCGCCCGCTGAACCGCAGGCGACACCGACGGCGGAGCATCCTCAATATTCTCGGCGGCCCGTTCCTTCAAGGCGGCGGGCCAAGGAGCGCGGCAAATGGCAATCGCCAGACGGCCGTGGCGCTGCATACGTTCCAGCAACGGCTCCCGGACGTCGCGGCTCAGAAAAAACTGCCGCACACTGCCGAGCTGATACTGCCCGCGCTGGATGCCATAGCGGTACAGCGGTTCCCCCAGGGCTTCACGCAGGGCCAAGACCGGCTCCCGGGTGATAATGCGAGCCAGCTCCGCAGCGTGGACACACACGCCGAACACTTTGCCCAGACGCTCCAACTCTTCCGCACTCAGGAAGGCCAAACGCCGTGACTCGTCGGTGAAATCCCAGAACCCTTCTTCCGGCGGCGCGACAGGCCACGCCAATACGGGCGAGCCACGCCGCGAGAGCTCCGCCGCCACAATCGCCGTGTTCAAACCGGGAACGCGCCATGCTTCGGGACAGTCCGGCACAACGGAGCCCAAGCGGCCGTTGAAGGCCAGCATAGCCCGAAACAGCGCAGGTTTCCGTGCGATGATGTCCGAAAAAAACGAGGTGTGCATACCTGTCCGGCCGTGCCAGCGTTACGACGGCTGATCTTCCGAGGCGTTCGCCGCCTCTTTGCGCTTCCGCAGGGCATCACGCAGGGAAAGCGCCAACAGCGCAAGTCCGGCGAGCGCCGCCAAAAAGACGATCCCCGCGCCGATCAAGGCATATGGCGGCCCATTCTGCGGCGCGAGCGGCAATCCGAGGAATTTCGGGGTTGGCTCCATGGGTACGGAAACCTGTTCCCGAACCGGAACGAGCATGACGGAAACACGTTCATAGTCGAGATCCGGCACGGCCTTGGACGTAAGCTCACGGATTTTGGCGACCAGGTTGACGACAGGCGAATCCGGGGTATGGCGGAGGAAAACGGCGGCGGAAGGCAGGGTACGCGTATCGGTGGCCTGATCCGTACCTCCGAGCACCACATGGACGCGGGCCGTCAGCACGCCGTCGATACGGGAAAAGGTGTCGGACAGCTCCTGCGAGATGGCGTAGGCCATGCGAGCCTGTTCCTCCGAGGCGGATGAGATCATCCCCTGCCCGGAAAAAACTTTGCCGAGGTTTTCGTAGTCCGCCCGAGGGAGGTTGTTCTCTTTCAGTATTTCAAGGGACTGAACGAGCTGATCCTCATCCACGGACAAGGTGAACCCAGCCTTTCCAGCGGCGGTTTTCTCGGCCCGGATGCCGCGCTTGAGCAGCGTGGACAACATCGTATTGACCTGCGCCTCGGTCAGCCCGCGGTACACTTCTACCTGACAGCCCAGAAGCGCCGCACAGAGCGACAACACCAGCAGAAACGGGAGCCAGCGCATCCCTTTTTTCCCGGACCCATGTGCTTCCGTCATATGTCCACGCCCCGTTTCCGTCACATTCTACCCCTGCTGCTTCAACAACGATTCAAAACCCTGATTGACCTGCTGCGACAACTTCGCCCCGCCCGTGGCCTGTACCCGGAGCATCCCCACAAGGAATTGCAGCTGGTACAACTCCGTCGCGGAAGCGTTCCCGCCGCCGACCCGCTCGAGCAGCCGGGCCAGCTCCTGCATGCCGTCCGTCTGAACGGCATCCGTCCGCCCTTCCACGGCCTGCGGCCCGGAAGGCGATTCTATCCGCATCGTACCGCCGATGCCGTCAATCCGGCTCCCCTCGGAGATGCCATACACGGGATCTTCGGAAGGGTTCGGAGGGATTGCCTCATCCGTACGCGTCACTTCCGGGATATCTTGCCCGGCCTCCTCAAAAGGCCCGTGCTCCCGCGAGCCTTCGGCAACGCCCTGCACGGACGGGCCGCCCTGCCCATCCGGCGCACGCAGCGCATCCTCGAAGGCACGCACCAGCTCGGCGGGAGGTTCTCCCTGCGGGCCAAGGCTCCGCAGTTCGGCCCCCTTGGAGACGCCCAGCTTTTCCAGCGCCTCCAAAAGCTTTGAAGCCCCAAGACCGGAAATGTCCACGGCTACCTCCGCCGGATTACACCAGCCTACGGTTCTTGCCGGAGTTTTTCAAGCAACCCGGCGGCCAGCTCCGCTCTCGGGCCTTCGCCGGCGGCCAGCGGGGCAAGCACAGCTTCGGCTTCGCCTTGCCGCCTCGCCAAGGTGTAACACAGACCAAGCAGCGCCTGCGCGTCCTCATCTTCCGGCATGGCGGCCAGCACTTCTTCTTTCAGGAGCCGTTCCGCCTCGTCAAAATCATCCACCACAATATGGCTCAGGGCCTTGCCCATGAGAGCGGGCGCAAATCCCGGGCGGAGCGCGAGCACCCCCGCGTACATGGCACGCGCATCCACCACGTTTCCTCCGTGACATGCAGCGTTGGCGACATCAAGCAAACGGCTGATCTGGGTATCGGACAGCATGGCGTTTCTCCAATCGTAAAAAGATGCGGGCAGCTCGGGCACCCCCGGCTAAACGCAAAAAGGGGAGAAGGGGACAGCCCCTTCTCCTTGTCCGTCATCCCGTCCGACGCGCCATGCGCGGGATGGAGCCACGCAAAAGCATCCGGGGTGCGGTCCCGGAACATGATTCCGGACGGGAGACAAACTCAACCGGTACGCTGGGCAAGGCTCTTCATCATATCCGTCATGCTCTTCGTGACGGACGAGAGCGATTCCAGCATGGCATTGTACTGCCCGACTTCGAACTGGAGGGCCATCATGTCCTCGGGGCTGACTTCGTCCTTGCCCAGCATCTCGGTCATCTTGGCCTGCAGGTCCTTGCCCTTGCTGCTGATCGAATCCAAGCCGCTGTTGAACAGCTCATTGACGTTCAATCCCGGCGTTCCACTCGTGCCGTTGATATTCATGGCAAACTCACTTTGGTTAGAAATCCTTTTACTTCGCCATGTTGTCCATAGAATGCAACGCAGCCTGCGTCGCTTCCCGGACGGCCTGCGCCACAGCCCATTCGTCGGGGGTCAACCCCCTATCCATATGCCGTTTGACAGCCAGATCCATTTCCAGAACCTCATCCCGGATGCCCTGCAAGGCGCGGGGATCGTCAAGGGCATCCAGCACGGAAACCATCGCGTCACTCATTGGAACCTCTCAGTCGATACACGATTATCCGCCCATCCTTACGGAGCTTCAACTCCTTCACGCCGATGGACTCGAGCACATATCCGCCGGGGAGCAGACCGCCCTCAAAGACACGCTGCCCCGTAGCCAGACTGATGAAACGCATGGGCGTCAATGTTACCCCGGTCACCCGGATCTCCGGCATATCATCGGCTTGCGGCGCGGGAACGTCTCCCGCCTCCGCCTGCTGCGGCGCCGCGGCTTCACGCCGGACTTCGGCTTGAGGCCGCTTTTTCTCGAACGACGCAACCACATCGAACACGACCGGGACGCCGAGTTCCGCACGGGCCTTGTCCAGCACGCCGTCCAGACGGATACGCTGGGCCACATCGAACCGGCCCGCAAGCTCCACCTTTCCGGGCAGGAACCGGACCTGCACAAACGCCAGATCCGCCTCCTTCAAGAGCGGCAACAGGACCGCTTCAACCGCGTCGGCGTGACGGATGGTCCGGTCCAAACGGCTCCAGACGGCCTGGTCCCGCAGTTCCGGGACATCTTCGCGGACGGCGGAAAAGGCCTGCTCTTCCACGAGCCCGTCCTTCATGTACCCGGCAAGGTCCAGGCCGTCGTCCGGGTTATCCGTCTTCTCCTGCACGGAGAGGGAGAATCCCCGGCTTGCGAAGGCTGACGTTACGGCATCGACCCTGTCCCCGCGGAGCGTCACATCAAGATAAACAGGGTACTGCACACCTTGTGCCAAGCGCAGGAGATCGGCCCTTTCGGCATCGTCGCGCAAGACTCCCTGCACGCCGACGCCTTCATCCTGCGGAGATACGACCAATGTGCGAAAACCGTTTTCGTCAATAATAGTTTGGATTTCCTTGACTCTCGTTTCCGCATCCGGGGTTCTGCCCGCGTAGGAAAAAGTCAGCCCGCACAGGCCCAGCAAAAGAAAAAAAGACAAGGCCAACCTCTGCGGCGGCAAGGAGCGCAACCGTTCCCAAAGCGTTTTGCCAACGCCGTTGGCGCCTACAGAAGTCCCTTCATCCAACAGTATCACCGGATCACCGAGATCCATGACCGGCTCTTCGCGCTGCGGCTCCACAGGTTCCGGGCGTTCCTGCACCGAACGCCGCTCCTGCAAGCCGGACGCGACCTGACGCCATGCGTCCGCCGGCTCGCCGGGCTCCGACCATGCCATGCAGGTCAAGCCCAGAAAAAACGGCGTACGCGCGGGGATGTCCGCACCGTCGGACGGCAAGGGAGCGCCATTGAGCAGTATCTCGCCGTCGAGCGGCGTCACCCGCACGGACGGGGCGCCGTCCCCGGAAAAGCCTATGACGATGTTCGCGTGCCGGGAAGCGACTGAACTGTCTTGAAGAATGATGTCGCAAGAGTCGTCGGACCCTACAAGCTGATTCCCCGCGGGCAAGACAAGTTCCGCCCCCATGTGGGGGCCGGAAAAAAGACGAAAGACAATCAAGCCGGAGGCACTCATAGCGCTCCCGCAGGCCGTGCCTGCGCCTGTACTCCGGGCGATTGCCGCGCCGCGGGCGGCGACAACGGGATCGCCGTGGCGGGCGTCACCGTCTCCAGTTCGGGCCGTTTCCGGGAGCAGCCGCTCTGCGGGGCCGCCGGAACCCGTTCCTCATAATCGGCCTGCGTCGGCGATCTGTGGAATGTGGGTTCGTCCACGCGGGGGGGCGTCGTCGGGATCTCATCCAAATGAATGACCTTCGGCGTAATGAGGATCAGGCGCTCCATGCGTTTGGTCCCCTTGCTCGTCGTCTTGAAGAGGTTTCCGAGCACGGGGATGTGCATGAGGATCGGTATGCCGCTGGCATCCGTGGACTTCTGCTCGTAGTAGTACCCGCCGATGAGCAGGCTCTGCCCCGCGCCCACGATGGCCTGCGTGTTGATCTTCGTCTGCTTGATGGGCGGAACGCTGTTGTCGCTGACCGGCGCATCCTTGCTGTCGTTCTGGTCGTCCTGCACGCTGACCGCGAGCTTGATGGAGGTTTGGCCGCGTTCGTTGCGGATGATGTGCGGGGTCACGCGCAAGACCGTCCCCGCCTCGACCTTGAACAGGTCCACCGCCTGATAGCCTTCCACCTGGATGTAATAGGTGCTGGTGTTTTCCAGCGTGGCCTGCACATTGTCCACTGTCAGCACAGAAGGCCGCCCGAGCATCCTGGCTTCGCCTTCCGCCTCCAGCGCCTGGATGCGGGCAAGGAAGAAGTCCGCGCCGTGCGTATAGATGGTGGACAGGTTCATGCCCGTTCCGGACGGGGTGCCCATCGTGGGCAGAGGCGAAAATTTGTCTCCGGTGCCGGAAAACTCGCCTCCGGTGCTCCAGCCCTTGTCCCGGCTGTTCGCGCCCTGATACGTAACGCCGAGATCTCGTTTGAAGTCGGAATCGATGTCCACGATGGCGGCATGGATTTCCACGAGTTCCACAGGCCTGTCGAGATCCGCGATAACCTTGGCGTAGTACGGCATCCGGTATTCGGCATCATTGACCAGCACCGCATTGACGCGCGGATCGGCCATAATGTTCACTTGCGTGGCATTCTGCGGAGCGGCCTGTCCGCCCTGCTGCGCGGCGGGGGCGGGGGCATCGGGAGCCACGGGCGTCATCCGTCCCTGCGCGATGAGCCCGGTGCCGGACAGCTTGTCCACGGTGGCGGTGTCCTGCGTCACACGGGTCGCGGAATTGGGCGAACCCGTGACCATGGCCCTGAGGATGCTCGCCACTCCGGGGATGGTCACCGTTTTGTCCATGCTGTTGACGGACATGTCTTCCGCCCACGCATATTTGAGCGGAAAGACCTTCATCACGAAATTGGTGATCTGCGCCTCTTCAAAGGCGGTGACGGCGGCTGAAATCTGGGCAAGGTAAGTGGGCGGGCCGGACACGACGATCATCGCGCCGCCGGGGGCGAGCGTCGCGGGCAGTTGCGGGGCGAACACCGCCGATTGCCTGAGCATCTGGTACAGACGCTCCGCGGTCATGGCCCGCGGGGTGATGAACGTCCGCGACAGTTCCGATTCGCTGTAAAAATAGAGGGTGGAGCCGAGCCGATACCATGTCACGCCAAAGGCGGCCTGCATCCCCTTCAGGAAGGTTTCCGGGGGAACGGCATCAAAGCGCCCGCTCACCTTGCCGACCACGCCGGGAGAGAACGAAGCGCCGAGCCCCTGCGAGCGGGCGAAGTTCGTGAGGATGACTGTCAGATCCTCATCGTCCGCATAGTGCGTGTACGGACGGGAAAATCCCCCTTGGACGGCAAACGCCGGGCAAGAAACCAGAAGCACTCCGAAAACGAGTGCAAAAACCATCAAGAGCGAAACGCCACCACGACAATGCATCAGCGCCCCATATTCCAGGCTTGCATACCGGAGAAGAAAGAAAACGCCGACGCGCCACCGCCCTGCACCTGTCTTTTCCACCATGCCAGATCATTCAAAAAATCCTTGGCATACCCCGGCATGGAGGCAATGCTCTCGGCCAAAGGCACAACAAGGTGCAGCGAAAACCTGCCCTCATCCACCGAAAGGACCGTCCTCCGGGAGCGCGAGGCCGCGACCATACGGGAAGCGCACTTCCGCAAGAGATCATCCGCATCCTGTTCCGCAGCGGGAAGCGGGCCAAGATCGGCCCGCAGGATGCCCGTCCGCCCATCAGGCGAAAAAAACTCCATGTCCAAATCGCCTTCAAGGCGAAAGCGGAAGACGCCGTCCGCGCCGGGAGAGGCCTTTTTCCAGCCTGCAGCCGCCGTCAGTGCGTCAACGGATTCCTGCAAAAGCGACATGTTGCCTCCTTGGGGGAACTATGCGGTCTTCCACAACGCCTTGTCAATCATCAAACGCGGAGACCCCAAACGTGCGGCATGGGGCCCTTCCCGCACGAAGGCGTATCCTTCAGGCATTCGTCAAGCTGGCGGTCACAACGCTCCACCCGTTTGCCGAGAGCCTCGATTTCCCGTTGTTCGGCATCCGTCAGGGCCTCCAAGGAACGCCCTTCCGCTTCGAGCTTCTCCGCGATGGCCGACAGCGCCGCCGAACATACGCTCAATTCTTCCAAAAGCCGATCTTGCGGTTCGCTGTTCGTTACCATGATCCTCCCCCTAATTATACTGCAACGAAGGGACGGCTATGCCCCTTCTGGAGCAAAGGGATTCGAGCTGTTCGAGTTTAAGCGGCATATGGGAAACGACTCCGGACGCCGAGCGGCTTTCCAGATAGACCATTTTATTGCCGTTATGGTCGTGGTACGGCGTGAAGCCATAGGTGGAGCCCCGGCTGTCCCGTTCCGTCACCGTGGGCCCCGCAGGCGTGATGCCCTTGTTCGCCGCCGCGCTGATGGCGTTCGACACGCTCTCGATCGACGCGCCCCCGTTGGCGGATACGCCCGCATTGGGGGAAATTCCCGAAACCTGTTGCGTGGAAATGCCGTTGATAGCCATACGACCTCCTATCCCAAAATCCGTGAACGGGTCTGGTTCATATTCTGCTGGATGGCGTCCTGCGTGGAGATCGACTTCTGGATCAATTCGGACAGGCTGTCGTTGATGCTCTTCAACGCATCGCGGCTGGCCCGCATCCGCTCCTGATCGGCTTCCATCTCCTTCATGGCGGCGTCGTACTGCGCCCCGACAAACTGGCCGATGGAGCTGACGATGCCGCTTACCCCCTGCCCGAGCTGGGACATGGACTGCCCCATAACGCCATAGGATTGCGAAGTTCCCGAAGCCCGCCGCTCCGCAGCGCTCTGATTGGCTGTGGCGGCGCGGGCGTCGTCCAGCTGCGCACGGCTCTTGCTTAGCTTGTCGGTCGTCTGCTGGAGCTGTTTTTTCGCCTCTAATTTCTCCGTCCCTCTGGCGGCTCCATGCTTGTCTATATCCTTCGTGATCTTATTCAGCTCTTTCTGCTGGGCGTGCTGCTGCTTCTCAAGGGCACGCGTTTCCTTATTCAGCTGGTTCTCATTCAGTTCCTGCTGGCCCTTCGCCTGCCCCTTGGTTGCGGACAGCTGCTTCATGCCCATGCCGAACTGGACAGCGCCCATGCCGATGTTGATCGCCCCGGACACGACGCCGCAGACGAGCTGCGCCACGGCCTTCTTGCGGATTTCATCGGCCTGCTGCTCCATCGACATGGCGATGCTGTCGGTTTGCGCTTTCATGACCTCACGGTTTTCCTTGCGCTGTTCGGCGCTCATTTCCGTAATGAGGGCATTGATGCTCGCCATCGGGGAGGCCACGCCCACCCAGCCGCCGAGTGATCCGGAAGAACTTTTCGGCGGGGTGAGCGTCGGCAAATCGTTGCGGACCTGCGCGGCGGCCTCCTGAAAGGAAAGCCCCGCATCCATCGCAACCTGTAGCTCCTTGTCCACGGCAGCCCGGGAAACATTGACCGTCCCCGCATCGTTTATCAGTTGATTGTAAACCTGTTGTTGATCGGATGACAACCCTTGTATGCCTGACATATGCGTATCCTCTTACTGCTTACGGCCTTCCCGTATACGATCAGGCCACCGCTCATCCCGGTACGGGAAAACGCGGACTGCCCTCTCAGCCACCCACGAAACGCCGCATCCATCACGCGGCACAAGCCTCTTCCTCCGCACCCATCAACCGGAAAAACCGGAGTGTGACGTGAGAGCACCGCCTTCCACCGCGCTAGGCCATCGTCGGCGCGACATTGGTAAGAATGGCCGTCTGCGATTCGGTACACCCTTCAATGACATTGTTGACGTCTTCGACCATCTTTTCCGCACGCTCCATGATGCCCTTCAGAAAATCAAGCTCCATGTCCTGCGCCTGCTGGATTCGCTCCAGAATGGCTTCTAATTCCTTGGTATCCGCATAGCTGGTGGAAATCTTGTAATCGTACACGGAACCCGCGACGTCCGTCGCGCCGCTTCCCATCTGCACGACGCCGCTGGCGATGTTCGTCGCCTTAAGGGCAATGTCGGCCACTTTCGACAACGTCTGCTTGGCGGTCGATGCGGCGGAGCCGAAGGAACCGCCCATAGTCAGCCCTACGCCTACAAGCGTGATTGCAAGCTCAACGCCCATGCCGATATATCCGGCGATGTCTTCCGGAACCCCGAGCTTCTTCAGCCCGGCGGTAATCCCGGCGCTAATGCTCACTTCTCCGTCTGTCGCCAAGCTCATGGCGCTGTTGATGGACATGGCGAACATCACGCCCCCGCCCACAATGAGCAGCGGATTCCCGGTCATCACCCCGGCCGCGATCGTGGCGACGCTGGCGATCGCCCCGATGATCACGCCGATAACACTGAAAATTTTCTTGAAAATATCAAGGATGCCCTTGGATTTCATGGAATCGAGACGATCCATGATCTCTTCCAGCTTTTTCTCGTTGATCTCGGCACGTTCCTTTCCCTTGGCTTCGATGGAGGCCACGCCGTCTTTGGTGGCCTGCGTGCGCGTCTCGTTGCTGATCATCTGGGCCAGCGTTTCGAGCGAGAGCCCTCCCGCCGTGGGCGGGGCCAGCCTCGGCAAGTCTGAAGATGAGGATGAAGCATTAGGGGAGGAAGGCGGCAGATCCGGCAGCGTGATTTCCTGCAGGGCCTTCTTGATGGCTTCCTGGAGGTTGTTTACCTCAACGCCGCCGGCAAGCTCCATGAACTTCGAGCCGACCTGAAAATCAATGGAGTTAGGCATGGGAACCTCACTTCTCGGCTTGTTCGAGAATGGCGAGCATGGCCGAGGCTTTGCCTCGCGCGGCATCGTGTTCGGGGTTGCCTTCTTCGCCCATCGAGAGCGCTACAACGAACGCGCCTTTGGCCTTTTCCCGATCCCCCATTTTGAGGTAACACATTCCGGCCTGAAGCAGGGGCACGGGGCTGGCGAGCGCGCCCATCGCCGAACAAAGCCCGTAGGCGTCCACGGCTTCCTGATACTTGCCGTTGGCCTGACGGCTTCCGGCGAGCCCCATCCAGAAACGGGGATCGTTGTGATCGTACAGGCACAGCCCGGAAAAGACGGTTTCGGCGTCCTTGTAGTTGCCGGACGTGTACAGGTTATATCCAAGGCTATACAGTGATTCCAACATATCCTGAGAGACGTTGCATACGTCCCCGATGGTGGCGCCGTTCAGGACGGCCTTGACCATCGTCTCAAGCTCTTCCTGCGTATATTCGACCGCCGCACGTTTCTGTTCTGTCATGAAAAGCTCCTCGGGAACCGCCCCGCAACAGCGGGAAAAAGGGTGTTGGCGAAAGGTCAGCCCGCAGATCCGGGTCCCCCCAAGCAACCGCCATCCGGTGAAGGGGCATCCCCACAGGTACGGGAACCATCCAGACGGGGCTGCCCCTGCGAAAGGAATCTTTACTGGCCGCGAGCCACGGCGGTAAGCGTCTGCATACCGGACTGGATAGCCGAGTTCGCGCCCTGCGTATACGAATTGTACTGGCCCATGAAGTCCTGCACATACACCATCTGCGTCTGGATATCCGTGCCGATCTGTTCCTGATAGGCTTGCAGAGACTGGATGGCTACGTCCCATTCATCCTTGTTGTGTAGGGTGTCGTTTCCGGTCTTGTCATAGGCAAGGCCGTTCTTATCCATGAACTTCACGATATTGTCAGGCATCGTCGTGCACCCGCCCGAGGTCTTGGCATCGGCCTGAAGCTGGCGGCACTGCTGGAGCATGTCGGCGATTTCCTTCTGATCCTTCTGCGCCTGCTCGATCTGATCGATGTAGCCGAGGGCCGAATCCTTGGCCGACGCGGCCAGTTCCATCTGCAGCTTGGCGAAAATGAAGTTGACGCTTGTGCATGTGCCGAGGCTGTCTACGCCGCCGACGCTTCCCGAATTCCCGACTCCGCTGATCTGGCTCATGATGTTCCCCTTTACGATTGACGGTTAAAGACGGACGACTCCACGGCGGCCCGCGCCGGGAGCTTTGCCGGAAGGACGGTTATCCAGGGAGGCTTGCGCCTTGCGGGCTTCCCCGGCGCGCTTGGCCTCTTCCTTCGCTTTGGCGACGAGCGCTTCCACTTCCGGCGTCATCGCCTCCTGCTGCTTGAGATCGTCTTCCGTGAGCCCCATGCCCTTGAGCTGCGCATCAAATTTCTGGTTGAGGCGGGACAGCTCGTCCTTGAGGGCGTTGAGCTGTTCTTCCTGAGCCTGCATGTCTTTTTCCGTGAATGCCATGTCGTTGCTCCTGTTGTTGGGGCTTCATTTTGAGCATGTTACGTGCCAAACAAAAAAATACGCGGAATTTCGGCTCATCAAGCCTTTTTGCATGGTTTTCCGTGCGCAGAAAACAAACAATATTGGCACTATTTCGCCTTTACACCTACCAACATTGTTCTCATCCATTGATAAATCTTCTTTGACAACTACTACAGCCTATTACCCAAATCAATCAAAAAGGAGGCGCTTGTAAGACGTTGCGGCCTATGATACTCGCTAGGCGATGATTGGCATATTTCTCGCATGATTTCTTGCGGGCCGGTATGGATCGGTTCCCGGAATCACGTGTTCCCGCAGCCTCCAGGCACGGGGGCCGACTCATTTCCCGGCGGGGAGCCGGGCAGGAGGAGGCATGTCCATAGATTTTTCCGTCACCACTATGAGCCAGATGGCCGGAGGCGCAACCGCGTCGGCGGCGAGTTCTCTCGTCACGGGCTCACTCATGGGGAACGCCGCCGCGCAGGTGGAAGACCCCATGTCGCTGCTCGCCGATGCGGCCGAAGAACTGACCTTTGCGGCTGACACCACTGACGAATACGAACTTGAGGACCGCAAGGAGCGGGAACGCGCTGAAAGCGCCTATGCCGAGCGCGTCAAGCTCTATCAGGATCTCATGCATGAGGCGGGCAAGTCGCAGAACATCGATCGCCTGAAGGACAGCCTGCGCGCCCGCGAAGGCCGGGAAAAGGCATCACGGGAGGCGCTTTACCGCTTTCCGGACCCGAGCGACGCCTATGCCGCCCTTTCCGAGGCGCTTGACGCCTTTTCGGATGATCCGTCCGTTAATCCTTCCGTTATTGAAGATATCCGGCAAGGGCTCGCCGAACTCGAAGCCGAACACGGCCCGCAGATCCGTTCGGGCATCCAAGGCGCGCTCGCCGCTGCCGGATATCCCGAACTGGACAGCGCGGACGGCCTGCGCGACCTGTACCGCCAGACCGTCTGCGACTTTACGGACGTCAACGCCGCCTTCGCCCACATCCACGAGAAATACGGCGATGTAGGCTTCGGCAAGGCGATGGATTTCCTTTTCAACGCGCTGGGCAACGACCTCGCCACGGACGTACCGAGCATGGAAACCACCCATCTCGAAAGTGTCCACGCCACCCTCGAACAGGTGCGTCTCCTGCAAAGCACGCATGTCCAGTGCGAACGCCTGCTCCAGCGCTGGCAGGATGTCCACGGGGTCCAATGTGGGCTTGCTCCGATGGAGCTGCTCGGCGATCTGGTTGACCTGCGCAAAGAACATTTCCTCGGAGCCATGCAGATCGATCGCATTGTCTCCAAGGCCAAGGCCCCGGATATCGAACGCGAAGTGCTGTTCCTTCAGGAACTCCTGAATATGGCCCGCAACCTGCCCGTCCAGCTTTTCGACGGCGAACAAGGCCGCATGAAGGTCATCGACGCCGTACAGGAATCCGTGGACGCCGCCATCCGGCGTGAAGACGAATACCTCGCCAGTTTGGGAGACGCGTGATGATCGAACGTGAAATCGCCGAATTCGGCAGACGCATGGGTATGCCCGCCTTTTCCCTTTCCCCTGCGGGGCTCGCCGCGCTCGACGTGGAGCGCCTCGGGCGGCTCCATCTGGAGCTTGCCGAAAACGCCGGGGAGCGCGAGCTGCTCGTCTACCTCGCGCGGGCCGTGCCGGAGTATGACGTGAAAGCCCCACGCCGCGTGCTCGAGCGCTGCCATTACCGGCACGCCGATCCCATGCCGCTGTCCGGGGGGGTGCACAAGGGCAATATTGTCCTTCTCACCCGTTTCCCCGAACGGCAGGCGACGGCGGCGGGCATCGAAAGGGCCGTCCAGTTCCTCAGCGGCGTCATGGATACCGTCGCCAAAGCCTGATTCCGCAACCTCGGTTTTCTTTACCGGCAAAGGAGGACAGCCATGCCGAGCATCAACCTTCTGGATCCTTCCCTCGGCATCCAGACCATCATGGAGAGCCCGGCGGCAACGCGCGGCGGCATCCCCGAGGCGAGGCCCCTCGCCTCCAATGTCCTGCGCGAGGCCGGGCTTGAGGAACTGTATTCCCCGTGCAACGCGCACCACCTCGTGGAGCAGGCGCTCTGCCCGGATGCGGGCGACGGCGACATCCTCCGCCCGGAGGTGTTTTCCGGCAACCTCGCGGGATGCCTGGAAGCCTTGAAGGATTCCGATGATCCCGCCGTCCGGGCGCTGGCCGACGGCGAACTGGCCCCGCTGCTTCAAAACAAGGAACTCCTCAACGCCTACATGGGCCTGATGATAGGGGGTTAAGGTGGCGCTTACGCAGGAACAGCGCAACACTCTGTCCATTCTGGGATATCTGTATTACCGCATGGGGCGTCTGGACAATGCCGCCACGGTCTTCGCGGCGCTGGACAAGCTCGCCCCCGAAGGCATGGACGCCATTTCCCGGAGGGCCGCCGCCACGCTCGCGGCCATTGAAACGGATCGCGGCAATGCCGAAAAAGCCCTCCAGCTGCTGCACCGGGTCATGGACGGGCAAACCCTCTCCACCCGCCATGCCGCCCTGCACCTGCTCCGGGCACGCGCGCTCTGGCAGCAGGGGCGCAAGGATGAAGCGAGGGCCGCGGTCAACGAATACCTGTACCTCGCCGGCAACGGCCCGTCCGCGCAAGCGCTGGCCGAGCCCCCCTTCAACAGCATGGGCAAACGCGTATGAGCCTGTTCACCACGGCCCGTTCCGCCGTCGGCGTGGTCACGCGCCACAACGACATCAACATCGTCTTCCTGCTCGTCACCGTCATCGCGCTGATGCTCATCCCGCTGCCCACGCCGGTGGTGGATACGCTCATCGGCGTGAACATGGCCCTGTCCTTCACCATCCTGATGATGACCATGTACGTGCGGACGGTGCTGGACTTCTCGGTCTTTCCCACGCTGCTCCTGTTCACCACCCTGTTCCGGGTGGGCCTCAACATCACGACCACGCGCCTGATCCTGCTTCAGGCGGACGCGGGCGAAATAATCTTCACGTTCGGCGAATTCGCCCTTGGCGGCAACTTTGTGGTCGGCGCGGTGGTCTTCCTCATCCTGACCATCGTGCAGTTCCTCGTCATCGCCAAAGGCGCGGAGCGCGTGGCCGAAGTCGGGGCGCGTTTCACCCTCGACGCCATGCCCGGCAAGCAGATGTCCATCGACGCCGACATGCGCGCCGGGGTCATCGACATGGAAGAAGCGCAGCGCCGCCGCGAGCGCATCAGTCAGGAAAGCCAGATGTACGGCGCCATGGACGGTGCCATGAAGTTCGTAAAAGGCGACTCCATCGCCGGGATGATCATCGCCGTCGTGAATATCGTGGGCGGCACGATCATCGGCATCACCCAGAACGGCATGACCGCCGGGGACGCCCTGCACACCTACGGCATCCTCACCATCGGCGACGGGCTGGTATCCCAGATCCCCTCGCTGCTCATCTCCATTTCGGCGGGCATCCTGATCACCCGCACCGGCGATTCCGACGACAACGTGGGCTCGCAGATCGGCCTCCAGATATTCGCCCAGCCCAAGGCGCTGCTCATGGCGGGCGGGCTGGTGTTCCTCTTCGCCCTCATCCCCGGCTTCCCCAAGCCGCAATTGTTCACGCTGGCGGCCCTCCTCGGCGGGCTCGGCTATGTGCTCAAGCGCGTCAACGAAACCCCGCAGGCCCCGGACGCCAAAGAGGAACTCTCCAAGTCGCTCACGCCCACGGCCCGCCCCAAGTCCCGCCCCGGCGCGGCGCGGGACGAGTTCGCGCCCACCGTGCCCATCATCCTCGATATCTCGGAGGACATGGGCGCATCCCTCGATTACGCTTCGCTCAATGAGGAGCTGGCGAACCTGCGCCGCGCGCTCTATTTCGATCTCGGCGTGCCCTTCCCCGGCATCAACATCCGGCCCAACCCCGGCCTGCCGGAGCTTTCCTACGTCCTGAACGTCAACGAAATCCCCATGTCGCGGGGGAAACTCGAAAAAGGCATGGTCATCGCCCGCGATACCAGCGAAAACCTGTCCATGCTTGGCGTGGAATTCAAGCTCGGTGAACGGTTCCTGCCCGACGTCGAGCCCCTCTGGGTCCCCGAGTCCAAGGCCGCGTCGCTGGAGCGCGTGGGCATCAGCATCATGAACCATGCGCGCATCCTCGCCTACCACCTTTCGCTGCTGCTCGCCCGGCACGCCTCATCGTTCCTCGGTATGCAGGAATCCAAGTACCTGCTCGACAAGATGGAGGAACGCGCCCCCGATCTGGTCCGCGAAGCCACCCGCCTGCTGCCCACGCAGCGTATTGCGGAAATCTTCCAGCGGCTGGTGCAGGAGCAGATATCCATCCGCGACCTGCGGAGCATCCTTGAAGCGCTCATCGAGTGGAGCCCCAAGGAAAAGGATACCGTCATGCTCACCGAGTACGTCCGCAGCGCCCTGAAGCGCCAGATCAGCTACATGTATTCGAAGGGGCAGAACATGCTGCCCGCGATCCTGCTGGACCCCTCGGTCGAGGAGACGATCCGCAAGGCCATCCGGCAGACCTCGGCGGGCGCGTTCCTTGCGCTTGATCCCGATACGACGCAGCGGTTCCTGCGCGCCGTGACCGAGTCCGCCGGGAAGTACACGGCCAACACGCAGAAGCCGGTACTCATGGCTTCCATGGATATCCGGCGGTATGTGCGCAGGCTTATCGAGGGCGAGCATTACGGCCTGCCCGTTGTTTCGTACCAAGAGGTCACGCCCGAGATTTCGATCCAGCCCGTCAGCAGGATCAGGTTGTAGAGAGAATCGGGTGAGGGGAAAGGGCCCCTTTGGAAAGGGGCTCCTTTCCCCTCCCCCGTACCCCTCCCCTATCCCCCCAAACTTTTTGACTGGTGGGGAGGCCGCACGGCGGGAGTCCCGTCGGCGGAATCCCCGCGCCGGACAGCACTATGGAATCAGCCGCCATCGATTACGCCATGAAAGCGCTCTATCTGGTGCTCATGTTGTCGATGCCGCCCATCATCGTGGCCTCGCTCATCGGCATCCTGTTGAGCCTCATTCAGGCGATCACCCAGTTGCAGGAACAGACGCTGACCTTCGGCGTCAAGCTGCTGGCCGTGGTCCTGACCCTCTTCATCATGGGGGGCTGGCTCAGCGGCGAAATTCTCCGTTACGCCGACGATATTTTCAGCCGTTTTTATATGATACGCTGATTGGGCGAGGGCCGGGGAAAGCCCGGGACGAAGAATACGGCAAGAACACGAGGAGGCCAACGGCATCGCCGGACGGCACGTTGCAGAGCGGCCGGCATCCTCCACGGAGGCTTCATTTGGATTATCAGGCACTGTTCAACGAACTGCACCTTTTCGAGCAACTGCTGGCGCTGCTGGTGGGGATGCCCCGGCTGTTCATGCTCGTGCAGGTGGCCCCGTTCATGGGCGGGAACATCCTCACGGGGCAGTTGCGGACCACCGTGGTTTTTGCCTGTTATCTCATACTGCACCCCGCCATCGTCGCCAGCCTCCCCGAAACGCAGGGCCTCTCCCCCTCCACGTTCGCCCTGTACGGGGCCATCCTTGTCAAAGAAACGCTCATCGGGATGCTTCTCGGCTACCTGTCCGGCATGTTGTTCTGGACCATCCAGTGCGCGGGCTTCTTCATCGACAACCAGCGCGGCGCGTCCATGGCGGAAGGGGCCGATCCGCTGTCCGGCGAACAGACTTCGCCGCTCGGCTCGTTCTTTTTCCAGAGCGCCGTCTACCTGTTTTTTTCCACCGGCGCATTCCTCGCCCTGCTTGGCGTGGTTTACGTCTCTTACGAAATCTGGCCGGTCACGCAGCTCATCCCGCTCAGCGTGTTTAAGGACATCAACCTGCCGTTGTTCTTCGCCGGGCGCGTGAGCTGGCTTCTGCTCATGATGCTTCTGCTTTCCGGCCCCATCGTGGTGGCCTGCCTGCTCACCGACGTTTCGCTCGGGCTCATCAACCGCTTCGCTTCGCAGCTCAACGTGTACGTGCTTGCCATGCCCATCAAGAGCGGCGTCGCGGCTTTTCTGATGCTGTTCTATTTCATGATGCTGCTGTCGAACGCGACAGGATTGTTCGATGGGGTCAAGGCCGATTTCGAGCAGCTCAGGAGGCTGTTGCCGTGAGCGACAAAACCGAACAGCCAACACCGAAACGCCTCCGCGAATCGCGCGAGAAAGGGGATGTGTGCAAAAGCCAGGACGTGCCGTCGGCCCTGACCGTGCTCGCCTTGTCCGTCTACATTGTCGTGATGGGGGGGCAGCTGCTGGAATCGCTGCTGGCGATGATGGAGCTTCCCATGAAGCTGCTGTCCACGCCCTACGCCGAGGCCGCGCCGCGCGCCGCCGAAGCCACGTTCCACATAGCTGTTTCTATCGTCGCCCCGCTCGTCGGCCTCGTCATGGCCGTGGCCCTCGTCGCCAACCTCGGACAGGTGGGCATACTGTTCGCCTTCAAGGGAGCCATGCCCAAGCTCGAAAACATAAGCCCGTCCAAATGGTTCCAGAAGGTTTTCTCCATGAAGAACCTTGTGGAGTTCCTCAAGAACATCATCAAGGTGACGGTGCTCGGCGTTACTGTCTGGGTTGTCATGCGGGATCATCTGCCGACGCTGTTCGCCATCCAGCGGGGGACGATCTGGACCATGTGGGAAGTCCTCGGGATGGCTGTCAAAGACCTGTTGCTCATGGCGGCGGGCGTCTTCTGCGTCATCGCCGCCGTGGACTATCTTTTTCAGAAATGGCAGTACACCAAGAACCATATGATGTCGAAAGATGAAGTCAAACGGGAGTACAAGGAGATGGAGGGCGACCCGCAGGTGAAGGGCAAGCGCAAACAGCTCCATCAGGAAATGCTCTCCCAAAACGCGCTGGGCAACGTGCGCAAAGCGAAGGTGCTCGTGACCAACCCGACCCATTACGCCGTGGCGCTGGATTACGAAAAGGACAGGACGCCGCTCCCGGTTATCCTTGCCAAGGGCGAAGGGTTCCTCGCCCAGCGCATGATACGGGTGGCGCAGGAAGAAGGCATCCCGATCATGCGGAATGTGCCGCTGGCCCGCAGCCTTTTTGAAAACGGGACGGAAAACGCCTACATCCCCAAGGATCTCATTGGCCCGGTGGCCGAAGTACTGCGCTGGGTGCAGTCCCTCCAGCGGCAATGACGAACGCACAGGAAACGAACGTGAAGCAAGAACCTCTCTCCGAACAGGCGTTTCTGGATACCCTGATCAACCTTTGCGACGATCTGGCTTGGGGCCGCCCCGCCAGCGAGGACAGGCTGTTCGCCCTCACCAAGGAAGGCGCGGGCCCAAAGAATTATGTCCGGCTCGCGGAAGCCTTCGGTATGATGCTGGTCAAGGTGGAAAGCCGGGAGTACCACCGCTCACAGCTCATTGCGGATCTGAAAACCCGCAACGCCGAGCTGGAGGAAGCGCACAGGCTCCTCGCCGAGCGCAACACGCATCTGATGCGGACCATTCAGGAAAACTACCAGACCAAGAAGATCGTGGGCCAATGCGAGGCCATGCGGAAGGTCATTCAGCTTGCCCTGACCATCGCCCGCCGCCCCATCAATACGCTTATCCTCGGCCCCACCGGGGCTGGGAAAGAAGTCATCGCCAAGGCGATCCATTTCAACTCGCCCCGGCGCGAAGGGCCGTTCGTAGCGGTCAACTGCACGGCCATCCCCGACTCTCTGTTTGAAAGCGAGATGTTCGGCATCGAAAAAGGCATCGCCACGGGCGTCAACGCACGTAAGGGCCTCATTGAGGAAGCTTCGGGGGGCACGTTGTTTCTCGACGAGCTGGCGGACATGACCTTGCCCAATCAGGCCAAGCTGCTCCGGGTTTTGGAGGAGCGCGAAGTCCTGCGCGTGGGCAGTTCCAAACCCGTGAGCGTGCCACCAATGCCAATCTGGAAGAAGCCGTCCGCAAGGGCAACTTTCGGGAAGATCTCTATTACCGCATCAATGTGGCGGAAATCAGGGTTCCTCCCCTGCGAGATCGCGGAGATGACATCCTTTTGCTGGCACAGCTTTTTCTTGAGCGCCATTGCGCCTATATGGGACGGCCTCGGCTTTCGCTCTCTCCCGCCGTGTGCAGGCAGCTTCTGCAATACGGCTGGCCCGGTAATGTACGTGAATTGAATAACGAAATGGAACGCGCCGCCTCTCTGACGATCGGCAACCGTGTGGAGCTTTCCGATCTCTCCACGCGTATCGTGCCGGATGAAGTCAGATGCCACCTTCTCGAGACGGAACCGCTCATCAGCCGGGATGGGGCAGATACCCCTCGGGAGGAAACGCCAACGGCGCAGAACTACAACCTGCAAGAAATGGAGCGCAAACTCATCCTTGATGTGCTGAACAAAACCGGCGGCAACAAGAGCAAAGCCGCGGAACTGCTTGGCATCACACGGGAAGGACTCCGGAAAAAACTCCTGCGCATGGGCATCAACGACAAAGAACTCCCCCACGACGACGGCAAGGCTTGACATTCACCGGCCTGAACACCTAAAACAACACGTTCCTAACGCGCGCCCGTAGCTCAGTCGGATAGAGCGACAGCCTCCTAAGCTGTAGGCCACAAGTTCGATTCTTGTCGGGCGCACCAGAAAATTCAGCCTCTTAGAGAGATACTCTAAGGGGCTTTTCTTTTTGCAAGCCCTTTTATCCCGCTCTTATCCCGCTATATTAGATGAACCAATGGGAAATT
>OGMN01000774.1_pt1 | contig 30186 bp, 27 predicted proteins | sample 1573211 | NCBI WGS metagenome assembly OGMN01 (sample SAMEA2581876, study PRJEB24529) | metagenome | biome: Human gut stool | place: China | collected 2011
GTCGGGGCCGAACTCGATGCCCATGGCCCGGGCCTCGCCGGTGTACTCGTTGCGCGGCACGTCAAACCACTTCTTGATGTTGCGGTCCTTGTCGATTTTCAGCACGCAGCTGGGCATGGACAGATCCGCAAAGTTGGGACAGGACAGAATCAGATTGCCGTCCCTGTCGATGGCCATGCCGTCGGGGGTGCACACCAGCTCCTCCGGCAGCAGGGTGAACAGCTTGGATGTTTGCATAAAGCGCATTGCCTCCTTTTACGCGGTCAGCTCCTTGAGGAACCGGCAGGCCCGGCCCGCCATCTCGTCCAGCCCGGCCTCCCCGGCCCCGCCGCTGAGATCCCGCCAGACCTTGATATCATAGGGAATGGTACCCCCCATGAGCACGAAGGGCTCCATCACAATGGCCCCCTGGTAGTTCACCTGCTTGAGGGCGGCGGCCATGTCCTTCCAGGGCAGGCGGTTGGTGGAGCCGGCGGGGCGGCGGTTGTTCTCCCCCACGTGGAAATGCCCCAGCCAGGGGCCCGCCTCCAGAATGGCGTCCACCATGCTGTCCTCCTCGATGTTCATGTGGAAGGTATCCAGCAGCACCCGGGCGTTGGGACTGCCCAGGCGCTTGACAAACTCCACGCCCTCTTTGGCGGTGTTGAGCAGGTACTGCTCGAAGCGGTTGACCACCTCGCAGCAGTAGAGCACGCCGCAGTCCTCCGCCACCTTCATGAGCCGGGACATGGACTCCAGGGCAAGCTCCTCCTTGCGGCGCTTCTCGTCCAGGGTGATTCCGTGGTCGGGCAGGGCCTGCCACCCGGCGTAGGACACGCCGTTGAGGATGGCCGCCCCCACCTTGGGCATGCTCTCCAGGATGCGGGTGACATGGCGGATGCCGTTCTCCCGCACCGCCGGATCGTCGCTGGCCAGGTCGTATTTGGCCTCCAGGCCGATGGAATAGGTGATGCCCAGGCCGTTGTGATCGGCGCAGGCCTTCAGCTCCCGCAGCCTGGCGTCGTCGTAATAGCCCCACTCGGCGGAGGCCACCTCGCAGATGTCAAAGCCCAGCCAGGCCAGCTTCTCCATCAGGGGTATGTATGCAATCTCGTCCCAGTTGTGGCTCCAGAAGCCGTAGTGCATTCCAATCGGGTTCATGGCGCGCCTCACTGGCCCCGGGCAGCGCGAATCTTCTCCACAAACTGGCGGGCGGTCTCGGTAATCTTGCCGTAGTCGCCGGTCTTGGCCCCGGCGGTCAGGCTGCCGCCCGCGCCCACGGCCACCGCGCCGGCCGCAATCCACTCGGCCACGTTGTCCAGAGACACGCCGCCGGTGGGCATCAGCTCGGCCTGGGGGATGGGGCCGTGGATGGACTTGAGAATCTTCGGCCCGAACAGCTCGCCGGGGAACACCTTGATGATGTCCGCACCCGCCTCCATGCCGGCCACCACCTCGGCGATGCTCATGGCGCCGGGCATGCAGGCCACGCGGTAGCGGTTGCACAGGCGGACGGTGTCGCCGTTGAAGTAGGGGCTGACCACATACTGGGCGCCGGAGAGGATGGCCATGCGGGTGGTCTCGGGGTCCATGACGGTGCCCGCGCCGATGACAAAGTCGGTGCCGTCATACTCTCTGGCCATCTTCTCAATGATGGCGTTGACGCCGGGGGTGGTGTAGGTCAGCTCGATGCCGGCGCAGCCGCCCTCGATGCAGGCCTCGGCGATGCGCATGGCGTCGTCGGCGTCCTTGGCGCGGACCACGGCCACCAGGCCGCAGGAGCGAAGCTTGGCAAGTACCTGTTCCTTTTTCATGGGAAAAACCTCCTTACGCATTCTTGTGGGACGCCATGTACTCGTAGACGGGCAGCATGGCCTTGTAGCACACCTCAAATGCCTCCTTCACCGGGCCGTAGGCGGCCACGGCTTCGGGGTCGGGCTCCACCGTGCGGTTGAGCTCGAGCATCTGGTCGATGACCTCAAAGCCCTTGAACACCCCCACGCCCACGCCGCCGGTGACCGCGGCGCCCATGGAGGTGGCCTCCTCCAGCAGGACGGGCACCTTGATGCGGGCGTTGTAGACGTCGGCCATCATCTGGCACCAGAGGGCGCCCTTTGCGCCGCCGCCCACCACCAGCAGCTCGTCGATGGGGATGCTCCGGCGGAAGGACTCCAGGATAATGTTCAGGTTGAGGGTGACCCCCTCCAGTACGGCCCGGAAGAGGTCGCAGCGCTGGTTCTCCATTTTCAGCCCCAGCCAGGCGGCCGTGGCATCCGGGTTCCAGCGGGGGGCCCGCTCCCCCAGCAGATAGGGCAGGAAAAGGACGCCGTTGGCGCCTACGGGGCTCTTTGCCGCCTCCGCGTTGATGAGATCGTAGGGGCTGATGCCCTGCACTTTGGCCACGGCGGTCTCATATTTGGCCACCTGGCCCTTGAGCCAGTTGTAGGAACTGCCGCCGGCCTGCATGGTGCCGGTGGGTGAGTACAGCCCGGGGACGATGTGGGCCCAGGTGAAGGTGCGCATCTCCGCGTCAAAGAGGGGCTTCTCGCTGGTGGTGGCCACCCAGGCGGAGGTGCCGATGCAGCTGAAGGTGCGGCCCGGGCTGATGGAGCCGGCGCCCACGTTGGAGCACAGGCCATCGCCGCCGCCCATGACCACCGGCGTACCCGCCTTCAGGCCGGTCTGCCCGGCGGCCCAGGGGGTGACCTCCCCGGCCACGGTGGTGGAGGGGACGATCTCAGGCAGCTTGTCGCCGTCGATGCCCGAGGCGTTGACGATCTTCTCCGACCACTGGAGGGTGTTCAGATCAATGCAGGCGTTGGAGGTGGCGTCGGAGGGCTCGGTATAAAACTTCCCCGTCAGGCGCAGGACGATGAAGTCCTTGGCGTTGAGGGCCTTGTAGGTCTTGGCATACACCTCCGGCTCGTTGTCCCGCACCCACATGAGCTTTTGCAGGCCGTAGGAGGCGCTGTTGCGGTGCCCGGCGATGTGGTAGAAGTCCCGCAGGGAGATCTGCTCCCCCAGGGCGGCGGCCTGGGCCTGGGCCCGCTGGTCGGCCCAGATGATGGAGGGCCGCAGGGGGTTGCCCTGCTTATCCACGCACAGGCACCCCATCATCTGGCCGGAGAAGGAGACTGCGGCGATGTCGCCGGGGTCGATGCGGGCCTTGTCAATCAGGTTGCGGCTGGTGACGCAGATGGCCTTCCAGAAATCCTCGGGATCCTGCTCGGCCCAGTTGGTGTTGAAGTAGTGGCAGTCGTAGCGGAACACCTCGCTGGTGATCATTTTCCCCTCGTCGCTGAACAGGGTTGCCTTGTTGCCGGAGGTGCCCAGATCGTGGGCCAGTATGTATTTCATCGCTGTCCTCCCGCCCTACAGGCCCAGATCGTGGATGAGGTTGGCAGTAGCCATGCGCCCCATGTTGCGGGACGCGCCCGCCGTGGAGGCGGCGCAGTGGGAGCCGAGCACCACGTTGTCCAGGGTAAACCAGCGGGCGTCCTTGGGCGGCTCGGAGGAGAAGGCGTCGATGCCCGCGCCGCAGAGGCGGCCCGCCTCCAGCGCGTCCAGCAGGGCGTTTTCATCAATGAGGCCGCCCCGGGCGGTGTTGATCAGGATGGCGTCCGGCTTCATTTTGGCCAGCTCCGCCGCGCCGATGAAGTTCTCCGTCTCCGGCGTCAGGGGCAGGTGGAGGGAGATGACGTCGCACTCGGCGAAAATCTCGTCGGGGGCGGCGCGGGTGATGCCGTGGGCCTTGGCGTACGCCTCGTCCCAGAAGGGGTCGTGGGCCAGCACCTTCATGCCGAAGCCCTGGGCCCGCTGGGCCACGTTGCGGCCGATGGCCCCCAGGCCCAGGATGCCGATGGTGCCGCCGGTCACGTCCCGGGTGGTGATCTTCTTCCAGTCCCCCTGGCGGCAGTGCTGGTCAATGAGCACCGTCTTGCGGGCCACCGCCAGGAGCAGGGCCATGGCGTAGTCCGCCACCGCCTCGGCGTTGGCGCCCACCGTGCGGGAGACCTTGATATCCCGGGCATTGGCGGCGTCCAGATCAATGTTGTCCACCCCCACGCCGTATTTGGCGATGGCCTTGAGCTTGGGGGCGGCGGCGATCACCTCGGCGTCTATGGGATCCACTCCCACGATCACGCCGTCGCAGTCGGACAGCAGGGCCTTCATGCCCTCCCTGTCCAGGATCCCGCCCGTCTCATTGCGCACCACCTCCAGGCCGGCGGCCCGGAGCATGGCAAAGACCTCGGGATCGGTTTTCCCGTAAGAACGGGGTGTGGTAAGTACCTTCATGACAGAGCCCTCCCCTTGGCGTCACTTTCTCATTTCCCGGGCCAGCCGGTCGCAGGCGGCCAGCCGCTCTCCGGTGATGTCGATGTGGAAGACCTCGGCGATCACCTGGGTCCAGCCATGGATAAAGTATGTCCAGCCGTCCTCAATCAGAAGCCCCCGGCGCTCCCGCTGGGCCTCCGCCTGGTGCATGAACTCCAGGGTGCCTCGGTAGTTGAGCTCCCACACCAGGCCGTTCTCGGGGAATTTGCAGTGGTCGGTGAGGGGGGAGCCGGGCCGGTCCTTGCCCAGCCCGGTGGCGTTGATGACCAGGGAGCCGGCGGGCAGGGCCTCTACAATCCTGTCGTTGAGCTCGGGGGTCTTGCACAGATGGTAGCTCATGGGGACGTTCAGGTACTCCAGGATGCGCACGCCTTCGGCCAGGCGGGGGGCGGAGCGGTTGTTCAGGTGGATGCGGCTGGGCAGATCCTTGCCGTGCCGCTCCTCATTGCCCAGGTAGGCGGAGATGGACAGGGCGGAGCCGCCGGCGCCGATGATGCACACCTCCGCGCCGGTCTTAAGCCAGTGGCCCTCGGGCACGAAGGCGTCCAGGGCCAGGCCGGAGGAGATGGGGTCCTTGGCGTGGGCGCGGAGCTGGCCGTCCAGCTTGGAGATGGAGGACAGCTCCCCGAAGCGCTGGGCATAGGGGTCCAGGTAGTCGAACATATCCTTTGCGGCGTTATACATGTCAATTTTGTGTGTGGTCACCAGCGCGCCCAGGGACAGGGGGTCATCCCGGAAGAACTGCACCACCGCCCGGTAGTCCTCGGCGGGGGCGTGGATGGGCAGGTCGATGCCCTTGATCTCCGCGTCCAGCCCCAGCTCCTTGGCCCAGATGGGGAACATTTTCATGATGGAGGACTGTCCGGTGGTGACGCCCACAAAGTACATGGTGGGCCGTTTGGCGGGTTCGGGGAGTTTGATCATGGTCAGGCGCATCCTTTCTTGACTGATTTGGTATTGAAATACCGGTCAGCCGGCGAAGAGCCGCCGGCAATTGAGCACGGTGAAATCCGCAAGGGTTCCGGGGGGGAAGCCGGCCGCCTCCAGCCGGGGCAGAAAGCGCTCCAGCAGGTAGCACAGGCTGATCCCGCCGCCGTAGGCGGCCATGCGCTGGGCGGTGGTGTCCAGAGACAGGAGCAGCCTCTGGGTGTACCCCCGCTCACACATGTGCCGCAGCAGCGCCACCTCCTCCTCGTCGGAGTGGTACTTGAAGCGGCCGATGGTGTCGTAGTCCAGGTACACGCCGGTGGCGGCGATGGCGTCATGGGGGCCGAAGTCGGCGGCCTGCCGGTCCACGTGGCAGACGATGAGCCGTTCCGGCGTCAGGCCCGCCCGAAAGCAGAGCTCCAGGGCGGGCAGGGTATTCTCCCCCCGCTCCGTGTGGAGCATCAGCGGCACCCCGCAGCGCACCGCCGCCCGGGCGGCCGCCCGCAGCAAAACGGCGTACCGGCCCTCGGCGCCTTCGGCCGGAATGGCGGCCTTTACCAGGCCCGCCCGAAAGGCCGTCGGCTGCGCCGGGCGGCGGTCCGGCTCGGGCCGCCAGGGGAGCATGCCCTCCAGCAGCTCACCGCAGTAGAGGTCGTACAGGCCCTCCTCATCCAGGCTGTGGACCCAGCAGTCCGCCGGGTAAAAGCCCAGCAGATGGTAGCCGGTAGAGGCCGCCACCGCCACGCCGCTCTCCCGCGACAGCGCGCCGAGGCGCTCTGCATCCCGTCCTGCGGCCACGGGCTGGGCGTCCGCCAGGAAGCCTCCCCCCGCCGCCCGGTAGGCGCGCAGCTCCTCCAGTGAACGAGCCGGGTCGTCCAGCCGGAGGGCGGGATTTTTCTCCGCCATGGGCGTCCGGTGGACAAAGATGTGTTCATGGATCTGGCTGTGCCCCAGCGCGTCCGGTGCGATGGGGCCGCTGACGGTTTGCACATGGAACATGACCTGACCTCCTGATAAAGTATCGTAGGATTGTAACTATGTTACTACATAAAAGGGGAAGCAAATTCCGCGCGTGCACTCACTCGCGGAACAGCTCGACACGGAACCGGCTCTGGTCGCCCCGGTAGTGGGCAAAGGAGAGCTCAATCAGCTTGCCGCTCTGGTTATAGCCGATGGTCTGGAAATAGTGAACCGGGCGGCCCCGCTTCAAGCCCAGAACCGCGGCGTCCTCCGGGTCGGCGGCCCGGGCCTCGCAGATACGGGTGACGTGGGTGACCCGGGTGTCGTCCCGCTTGGACAGCACCTGATAGAGGGACTCCCGGTTAAAGTCGTGTCCCAGGATAAAGCTGCACGCTTCATAGGGCAGGTAGGTCTCCACCCGGACGATGGGCTCGTCGTCGGCAAACCGCTTGCGGTAGAGATAGATGGCCTTGGTGCCCGCGGGCAGCTCCATAAGCTGCGCCACCTCGGGCTCCAGCTCCACCAGCTTGAGATCCAGTACCTCGGTGCTGGGGGTACGGCCGGTGCTGCGTACGTCGTCGTCAAAGGACTGGATGCTCTGAATGAAGCCCTGTACCAGCTTGGGGTGGGCCACAAAGGTGCCCTTGCTCTTGATGCGGTACAGGTGCTCCTCCCGCACCAGGTCGGAGATGGCCTGGCGCACGGTGGTACGGCTGATGCCGAACATCTGGCTGAGCTCCATTTCGGTGGGAATCATGCTCCCCACCGGGTAATTTCCGTTGTCGATCTCCTCCAGGATCAGCTTTTCAAGCTGGAAATACAGGGGAATAGGCACATCCTTATCCAGTCTCTTGTCTTCCAGCATGGCACGATCCCTTCCTCTCTTTTTACAGTCATTGCTTTAACTAGATTGGATTGTTGTAACATATATACATTATAGTCTATAAAGGGGCCCCTTGGCAAGGGGGTCAGGCAAATTCTCTAATTTTGCACAAAGAAATGAGTCAGATATCGCCGAACTGACCAGTCGCAGCCAGACGCTGCGCGGCCTACAGCCTCTGGCTGAACTCCACCGTCTCTCCGTTGGGGCCCAGTAGGTTGAAAAAGCGCACGCCGTTCTCCCAGAAGGGGAGGAACTGAATGGCATCTTCCAACGGGGCCAGGCCGGCCATCCGCACTTCCTCCCAGGCGGACTCAATGTCGTCCACGTCCAGGGCCAGGTGGTCGATGGCTCCGGGCCGGCGGGCGGGCGCGGCGCACTCGTAGGTTTCGATGCACAGGCCGCCGCAGGTGAGAAAGCACACCCGCTCCCCCGTGCCGGGATTGACAGTGCTGTGGGCCCGGACAAAGCCAAGGGACTCATAAAAAGCGGCGGTCTCGTCCAGCGCGGCGGTGGGAAGCCCCAGGTGCTGTAGGCCGGTTACATGCTCTGCAATGCTCACGGAGCTCCCCTCCTCAGTCGTCGCTGGGGTCCACGTCGATGAGGACCTTCATGGTGGTTTCCTGGTGCGTATCGATGTACTCGTAAGCGGCCAGATAGTCGGTAAAGGCAAAATGCCTGCTCATCAGGGGCTGGAGCTGTACCATGCCCTCGCGTACAAAGCGGATGGCATCCACATAGTCCTCGTGGCGATACATCATGGTGGTGTTCAGATCCAGTTCGGAGTCGTTGAGCTTGGCCAGATCACAGTGGGCCAGGCCAGCGTACACCGCAACCAAGATGATGACGCTTCCCTTCCGGGCGTTCTGGATGGCCTGATCCATGGTGGTGTCATTGCCCGCGCAGTCGTAGATGATGTCCGCCTTGTCGGGGCCGAAGCACTCCGTCAGAGCCGCGCCAAAGGGGCGGGTTTTGGTGTTGACAGCGTAATCCGCTCCGCAGGTGCGGGCCAGCTCCAGCCGATAGTCGGAGATATCGGTGGCCATGACCTCGGCCGCGCCAAAGGCCTTCAGGGATTGAACCAGCAGAATGCCGATAGGGCCGCAGCCCAGCACGCATACCTTCTTGCCCGCTACGTCCCCCGCCCGCCTGGCGGCGTGCACCGTGACGGCCAGAGGCTCCAGCATGGCGCCCTCGTCATAGCTCATTCCCGCAGGCAGCGCCGTCACCTTTGAGGCGTCCACCGCGAAGTATTCACTGGCAGTTCCGGTGGTCTGAAAGCCCATAACCTTCAGGTTCTCGCAGAGGTTATACTTGCCGTGGGTGCAGGGGTAGCATTCGCCGCAGTACACCTGGGGTTCAATGGTCACCCGCTGACCCACCTGGAATTGGGTGACTCCCTCCCCCAGCGCCGCGACCTGGCCGGAGACCTCGTGGCCCTGGGTGACCGGGTACTTGGTGTAGGGGTGCTTGCCGTGGTATACGTGGATGTCGGAGCCGCAGATGCCGATGCGCTTGATTTTCACCAGCACCTGCCCGGGCCCGGCCGTGGGAACGGGCACCCTGTCAAACCGGATCTCCCTGGGGGCCGCCATCACTTCCTGCAGCATGGTTTCTTGCATCATACTCACACTCCTTTGTTTGGTCCCGTCCGGTGTGCAGGGAGGCCGGACGGGTAAAATCCATCTATATCATGCGAGTATGGGAGGGGAAAGTCAAGAGGATTTTCGTGAAAAATGCACAGAACATCAGGTAAAATCAGCACCCCGCCGGGGAGAGAGCAGGGGCACTCCGGCTTACCCGGAGAGCCCCTGCTCTGGAATCAGCCCTCTGTGACGCCGATAAAGCCGCCGCCGGTGGTGTAAATCTTATCAATGACCACCTCGGCTGGATCCCCAGAGGTGGGAACCGGGTCGGCGGGGGCCTCGGGGGCGGTCAGATCCACCACCACGGCCCCCTTGGGAGGCTCGGTTTCAGGGGCGGTCTTGCCCTCGGTGTACCGGCCGGACATGGAGAATTCCAAGTCCATCAGACCGGCGGCATCACACTGCATAGAGGCCTCCATCCTGCCGTCGGCGTCCATGGACTCCTGGAGGAAGATGGACATGGGAGCGGAACCGTCGACATCGGCGGAGAGCTCTACGGACAGGTCATAGGCGGATACGTCATCTCCCCGCATGGTGAGGGTGAAGGTGAAGTCGGCGGCCACGCCGTCCTGCTCCAGGGCGTAGTGAAGGATGCGGTCGTTCCCGCTGACCGCCCAGGCGTCGTCCCGCAGGAGCTGGGCGGCCAAATCTACGGCCTGGGTCAGCTCGGAATAGGCGGTGTCCTTGTCATTGGGCTCCACGGTGGAGAGAAGCAGGGACAGCAGGGCGGTATAGTCCACGTCGCCGGTGGTCATCTCCATGAGGGCACCGTAGTCCAACCCCATGTCCTCATATATGGCACTCATATCCATAGAGTACCAGGTGTCGGCGGGCAGGCCGGCGGCCTGCTCCAAAAATGCTCCGCCCAGGCTGATATAGAGCTGTCCGGCCTCCAGATCGCCCCGGAGCTCCATATGGATACCTTCCTCGGCAAGGGCATCCAACAACTCGGTATCGCTGGCGCTCATACCTCCGTTCTGGCCATCCGTCAGAGCCTTCAGGAAGGGGCGCAGATCCATAGTCAGGCCCATAGCGGCGTCCATCTTCGCGCCGCCGGCCATGACGCCCTCCAGAGTGCCGTCCAGGGTAATGGGCGCAGATTCCGCCGTACTTCCCAGAAGAAGGCCCGTCATGTCCAGAGAGGCGTCAAAGTCGGCGTTCAAGTCCCAGATTCCCGTGCGGTACTTCTGGCCGTATGCCAGGTATTTTTCCAGATAGGTAAAGTCATACTTGGATAGGGTCTCCTCCACCAGCTTTTCCATGTCAATGAGGATCACGGTGCGGTCGCCGGCGTCCCAGCCCACGGCGCAGCCAAAGGCCTGAGCGGCGAAGCGTACGGGCACATAGGTGCGGTTGTCGTGGGCGTAGGGGGCCGCGTCCATGGGGATGTGGGTGGTGACGCCGCTGCGCTCCACGGTGGCTGTTGTGCCGCCCAGGGCCATGGTGACGGTGGTGCCGTCCCGAACGGCGGTAATGGTCTGAGCGGCGGGGGAATAGCTCACCTCGGCCCCCATGGCCTCAAACACGGTGCGCACAGGCAGGAAGGTGCGGCCGTCCCTCGCCTCAGGTGCGGCGTCAGGGAAGGACAGATTCCGGCCGTCCAGTTGGACGGAGATGCCGGTGGATGGGGCGGAGGCGGGGACGGACTCCGCGGCCAGGGCGGAGGTGCCGGTACCCAACAGGGCTGCCGCACAGGCGACAGCCAGGGCGCGCTTGGGAAGTGTGTGCATGATTCCATTCCTCCTTTTATCGGTAGAGCCACTATAGCACGCTTTTTTTGCGGTGACAAGAGGGCGGGAGCTCTTCTTATGAGGAAAAATCAAATTTTTTACTTTGCTTAGTCATGTTTGGAATAATCATCGCAGAGCCCCCGTGATACTGTCAACTGAGGTTACCTATCTTTGGGATAAACGGGGTGCGGAGCTTGAAGATCTACAGACCGGGCGGGGCTGAGCCAGGAGCAGCTCGCAGTCCGGCTCCAACTGGACGGGCTGGGGCTGACCCAAAAGGCCATCAGCCGGATGGAGACCGGGGAGCGGGTGGTGGCGGACTATGAGCTGGTCCACCTGGCCCGGGCGCTGGAGGTTGGTGTTCTGGAGCTGCTGGGCCTGGAGCCATAAAAAGGGGGGCGTTCCCGTAGGGAACGCCCCCCTTTTTGGGGTTAGATGGGCCTGTGCTCCAGCTCCAGGCGCCGCTTTTCGAGAATGCGGGGGAGGCGCCAGAAGAAGATAGCGCCGGTGGTGGTGGCGGCCAGGATATCGGCCACCGGCTCGGCCAGAAACACGGCGAAAACCTGGTCGCTGAGGAAGCGGGGCAGGAGCAGGATCAGGGGAATCAGCAGGATCACCTTACGCAGCAGGGCCAGAAAGAGGGAGACGCGGGTCTGGCCCAGCGCCACGAAGGTCTGCTGGCAGGAGAACTGCACCCCCAGCATGAACATACCGGCGGCATAGATGTGCAGCGCCCAGACGGCGATCTCCACCAGCTCCGGCTTGTCGTTAAACAGCGAGACAAACAGGCCCGGAAAGAGCTCCAGCGCCGCGCAGGCGGCGCAGCTAAAGCACAGGGAGGAGAAAAAGAGCAGGCGAAAGGTCCGCTTGACCCGGTCCAACTGCCCGGCGCCGTAATTATAGCCCACAATGGGCTGGGCCCCCTGGGACAGGCCCTGAAACAGAAGGGAAAAGACCTGCATGATACTGGAGCAGATGGTCATGGCGCCCACCGCCGGGTCGCCTCCGTAGGTCTTGAGGGAGGAATTGAAGGCGATGTTGACCAGACTCTCGGTGGACTGCATAATGAAGGGTGAGAGCCCCAGGGCCAGCACCGGAGCCAGCACCTTGGCATCCAGACGGAGAAGCCGCCGCTGAATCCGCAGCTTGGTGCGCCTGCCGCACAAAAAGCGCACCACCCACACGGCGGAGACGGCCTGGGCGGTGATGGTGGCCAGAGCCGCGCCCTTTACGCCCATATTCAGGCCGAAGATAAGGATGGGGTCGAGGACGATATTGACCACCGCGCCGATAATCACCGAGGCCATACCGACGGTGGAGAAGCCCTGGGAGGTGATAAAGAAGTTCAGGCCCAGGGCCAGCTCCACAAAAATGGAGCCGTAGAGGTAGATATTCAAATAGTCCATGGAGTAACTGATGGTGTTCTCCGTGGCGCCGAAGAGGTAGAGCATGGGCTCCTTGCAGAGCTGGAATACCACGGTGGCGGCCAGGCCCAGGATCATCAGCAACAGGGTGCAGTTGCCCAGAATTTTGTTGGCCTCGTCCAGCTTCCCCTCCCCCATGCGCACCACCGCCCGGGAGCCGCCCCCCATGCCCACCAGGGCGGAGATGGCGGAGACAAACAGAATCACGGGGAAGCAGATGCCCAGGCCGGTGAGGGCGAGATCGCCCTCACCGGGGATGTGCCCGATGTAGATGCGGTCCACGATGTTGTAGAGGGCGTTGACCAACTGGGCGGTGACGGTGGGCACCGCCAGCCGCAGGAGGAGCTTGCCGATGGGATCGCGGCCCAGGTCGTTTTCGCGCTTTGCCATGAATCAGCTCTCCTCCTTTTCCAGGAAATAGGTGGCCTCCATGTCGGCCACGCTGAGGGCAAAGGCCAGGGGATACTGCTGGAGGGCCTGGCCCACCAGCCGCTTGTCCTCGTCGCCGGAGAAGCCCATATGCCAGCGGATGGCCATGGCCTCCTCCCGGGTGAGGCGCAGGAAGCCGGAGAGGATGTAGACGCTCTTCTCCCCGTGGCCGTAGGGCAGGGGGTCCTCGTAGAAAAAGGTGGGCACCGCCTGCCACTTGCCGTCGGGGCCCTTCACGTTGCGGGAGCCCTCCCTGTAGCAGCCCGTCTTGCACACGTCGTGGAGCAGTGAAACCAGCGCGGCGCTCTCCGCCGGGTACTCCAGGCCGTACAGCTCCCTCACCCGCTCCCGCTCCAGGTAGGCGGTCAGGCAGTGGTAGACATTGACGCTGTGCTCACACAGGCCGCCCGCGTAGGCCCCGTGGAACCGGGCCGAGGCCGGGGCGGTGAAAAAATCGCTTTTGTGCTCCAGGTAGTCCAGCAGGGCATCCGCCCCGTCCCGCCGGATGTTCTCCCGGTAGATCTCGATAAATTCTTCCTTGGCGCTCATGGGGCAGTCTCCCTTTCCGTTTCACAGATAGTAAAATCCAGTATAGCATAAATTCCGGTGAAAAGCCACCCTCGGCACCCCTGTTTCACACCTGGCATAGGATGGGCGGAATAGGAGGAGTGCTATGGAATGGCTTTCGCTGCTTCTGGCCGCGGTCCTGTTTGCCGCGGCCTGTAATCTGGATACTGTAATTCTCTCCATGGGCTACGCGGTGAAGGGCGTGCGGGTCTCCCTGTCCCACAGCCTGATTATCGCCGCCCTCACCACCCTGATCACCTGGGCCTCCCTGCTCCTGGGGGCCGGGGCCGCCCGGGTGCTCAGCGGGCCGCTGCCCAACCTGCTGGGCGGGCTGGTGCTGGTGGGCATCGGGGCGTGGTTCGTGCTGGACTGGCTGCGCCGCCTGGGACCCGCCGGGGAGGCGGAAGGGGAAAACCGGGCCGCCACCCTCTGGGGGTGCGTCTCCCTGGCCGCCGCCCTGGCGGTGAACAACGCGGGCATCGGCGTGGCCGCCGGGGTGTCCGGTATCGCCCCCGGCTGGGCGGCCCTGGCGAATTTCCTGGTCACCCTGGCCGCCCTCCCCCTGGGCCGCGCCCTGGGGGATAAGCTGGCCGGGCGGCTGCTGGGCAAATACGCCCTCCCCCTCTCCGGCGCGCTGCTGGTGCTGCTGGGCATCTGGGAGGCGGTGGGCTAGGCCTTGTTTGAAAATAGTCAACACGCCCAATCGCCGGGCCGTTTGCCCTCTGGACGGCCCAATTTTTCCTTGAAATCCGCCAGGATTCCTGCGAAAAAATTGCTTGCCAGCGGGTAAAATTCCTCGCCGCTGGCCATATTGCTATTTTTCAAACAAGGCCTAGTCCTGGCGCGGCGGGCGGAGATGTGGTAGAATACCCCCGAAAGAAGGGATTGCATATGACGCTTTTGGAGCGCCTGGGGGGCCGGGAGGCCATCACCCGGGGCATCGTACACACCTTCCGCATCCTCTCCCGCCGCCCCCGCCCCTCCCGGCACGAGGAGGCCGCCGGGGAGGAGCTGGACGCATACCTGCGGGGGCTGGGCCTCTCCCCCGTCCGGGACGGGGCGGGCAACCGGATGGCCGACGTGCCCCCCGCGCCGGGCCGGGGACGCGCCCCCCGCCTGATCCTCCAGGGCCACCTGGACATGGTGTGCGCCGTCCGGCCGGGCAGCGGCTGGAACCCCCTCACCGACCCGGTGACGGTGGTGGAGGAGGGGGGCTTCCTCCGCTCGGACGGCCGCTCCTCCCTGGGGGCGGACAACCACCTGGGCAACGCGGCGGCGCTGTGGCTCCTGTCCACCGGGGCGGTGAACCACGGGCCCCTGCGCCTGCTCTTCACCACCGCCGAGGAGGTGGGGCTGGAGGGGGCCAAGGAGGTGGCGCCCGACTGGCTGGCCGGGGCGGAATACCTGCTCAACACCGACGGCTTTCACCTGGGCCGGGCGGTGGTGGGCTCGGCCAGCGGAAGGCGGGAGACCTGGGCCGCCCCGCTGGACGCCGGGCCGGCCCCGGCGCTCCCCGCCTGGAGGCTCACCCTCTCCGGCGGCCGGGGCGGCCACTCCGGCGACGACATCAACCGGGGCCGGGCCAACCCGATCAAGCTGCTGGCCGCCTATCTGGCCGGGCTGCCCGGCGGGCGGATCGCCTCCCTCTCCGGGGGCCTGACCCACAACGCCATCCCCGCCCAGGCCGAGGCAGTGGTATTCTGCCCCGCGGAGCCCGACCTCTCCCCCCTGCGGGGCGCCCTGGCCGACTACCGGGCGGCCGATCCCGGCCTGACCGTGGCCTGCGCCCCGGCGGAGAGGCCGGAGCGGGCGTGGACGCCGGCCTTCCAGGCCCACGTCCTGGCCTTTTTGATGGGGCTGTACCACGGGGTGTACGCCATGGAGCCGGCCTTCCCCGGTACGGTGGGGGCCTCCGCCAACCTGGGCCGGGCCGGGACCGAGGGGGATGTTTATGAGGTGTGCGCCTTCCTGCGCTCCGCCCGGCCGGAGTGGGAGGCGGAGCTGGCTGGCCGGCACATGGCCCTGGGGGCGGCCCACGGGTTCTCCCTGTCCGTCACCGGCTACCCCGGCTGGCCCGGCGACCGGGCCAACCCCCTGGCGGCGGTGCTGGGCCGGGTGTGGCGGGAGCAGACCGGCCGGACGCTGGAGCTCTCCGCCGTCCACGTGGGGCTGGAGCCGTCGGTGTTCCGGGCCAAGGCCCCGGGGCTGGTCATGGCCTCCGCCGGGCCGGACATTCTGGACGCCCACTCGGTGGATGAGCGGGCACCCCTGGACGGGCTGCCCGATTACGCCCTGCTGCTGGCCGGGGCGATGGAGGCCCTTTAGACGGGCGGCCGTCCACGCAATACAACAGGGTACAAGCAAGAAAGTACGCGCCGCCCGCCGGAGTTCCGGCGGGCGGCGCACATGTTTACGCGTAAATATGATCCAGGATATCCACAATCTGCGCCACGCAGCTCTCCTCGCAGGCGCCCAGGATACGGGCGCCCCACTGCTTGACCTCGGGGGCGCAGTTGGCGGGGGCGAAGGGGATGGCGGAGACGGCCAGCATGGGGATGTCGTTCTGGTTGTCCCCCACGCAGTAGATGTGCTGGGCGTCGATGCCCAGGCGGCGGGCCAGGTACTGCACCATGCCGCCCTTGCTGCTCCCCTTCCGGGTCAGCTCCAGCAGCACCCGGTTGGAGAAGATCACCTCGTAATGCTCTCCCCACCGCTCCAGCAGGTAGCGCTGGGTGTGCAGGAGGGTTTCATAGTCCTGCTGGAGAATGACCTTGCTCCAGGGCAGGGGGATATCCGCAATGGGCACCTCCCGGGCGGTAATGCCTGCCCGCTCCAGGTGGCGTTGGGTGACGGCGTTGGGCTGGTAGACGTAGATGGCGTCGTGGTGGTAGGCCTCAAAGCCGATGGTGGGAATGGCCCGGGCCATTTGCTGGAGATCCTCCCGCACCCGGTCGGGCAGAAAGGTCTCGTAAATCATCTCCCCTGTCCGGAAGTCGTACAGGGCGGAGCCGTTGGACAGAATCACCGGCGCGTTGATGGGTATGTGGCTGGCGTGGGGGGCGAAGTTGGGGCGGGCGCGGCCGGTGGCCACAGTGAAGGTGCCCCCCTCCCGGGTAAAGTAGGTCAGGGCCTCCACATTTTCCCGGGTGATGCGCATGTCCTCCCCGTAGAGAGTGTCGTCAAAATCGCTGACCAGCAGCACGCCGTTGAATTTGCCCAACTGATTCACACCTTACCTTCTCAGATCGGCCCCCGTCATATACGTTTTCAGCGGTGCATAGAGAATGCCAAAAATCACCAGACACAGGACAAGGTCAATCACGACATAGCTGCCGTTGTAGATAAGGGAGTAGAGGGCGGGATTGTCGAATACTGTGCCGAAGATCTCCGTGGGGGCCAGAATTTTGTAAATGGTGATACCGCTGATATAGTGGACAACAAAGCGGGCGGCTCCGCCCAGCACGCTGCCCCAGAAGATGCCGTGGGGCTTGCCACGGCCCAGGCCGGCGATGCCCATAACACCGAAGGCCAGCACATAATCCAGCAGGATGGACTGCCAGCCCCAGCTTACCGCGCCCTGGATGAATACCTGGAGTACGCCGAAGGCAAAGCAGGCGATGAAGCCGCCTCCCATGCCCCAGCGCACGCAGAAGAACAGCAGGGGGAGCATCTCCAGCGAGATGGAGCCGCCCTGGGGCAGCTCAAATACCTTGAGAAGCCCCAGCACCAGGGCAAGGGCGATCATGAGTCCGCCTTCGCAAAGCATCCGCACCAGCAGATACATACGGCGGCGGCCAGGGGCTTTTGTGGTGACAGGTTCAGACATAGAGCTCATTCCTCCTAAAAAATGTACCGCAGCGCAAACCGGAAACAGCGCAATGCGGTACGGGAGAAACGACCTCTATCGTCGAATACTCTTCCTACGCCGGCATTACCCGGATCAGGTTTAAGGGACACGGGCGGCCATACGCCCTGATCTCAGCCGGACTTGCGTCCAGCACCCCTGCGATTCGATTTGTTCTACGGTTATTTTAGAGTTTATACCAAATGGCGCAGCTTTGTCAACACTTGGGTAAAATAGGCAGGCAGGGGGCACTCCACGGTGACCCGCTCCCCGGTGCGGGGGTGGACAAAGGAGAGCCTTCTGGCGTGAAGGCACTGGCCCGCCAGGCCGGGGACGGGCTTCTTGGCCCCGTATACCACGTCCCCCAGCAGGGGGTGGCCGATGGAGGCCAGATGCACCCGGATCTGGTGGGTGCGGCCGGTCTCCAGACGGCACTGAATATGGGTATAGCCGGGGAAGCGCTCCAACACCGTCCAGTGGGTCACCGCCGGACGGCCGTTTTTCCAATCCACGCACATCTTCTTCCGGTCGGTGGGGTGGCGGCCGATGGGCGCGTCCACAGTGCCGCCGTCCTCCCGCAGGCCGCCCACGCACACCGCCTCGTACTCCCGGTAAAGGGAGTGATCCTGGAGCTGGGTGGCCAGGGCCTGGTGGGCATAGTCGTTCTTGGCGGCAATGAGCAGCCCCGATGTGTCCCGGTCGATGCGGTGGACGATGCCGGGGCGGAGGGCTCCGTTGATTCCGGAGAGTGATTCACCACAGTGATATAACAGAGCGTTGACAAGTGTGCCGTCCGGATGGCCCGCCGCCGGGTGAACCACCAGGCCCACCGGCTTGTTGACCACAATCACGTCGGCGTCCTCATACGCCACGTCCAGGGGGATGGCCTGGGGGAGCACGTCCACCGGCTCCGGCTCCGGGAGGCGCACCTCCAGCACGTCGCCCTCGGCGGCCTTATAGTTCTTTTTCACCGGGCGGCCGCCGAGGGTGACCGCCCCCTCCTCCAGCAGGCGCTGGGCCGCCGAGCGGGTCAGCTCCGGCACCAGCCGGGCCAGGAGCTGGTCGGCCCGCTCCCCCGCCCGGTCAGCCCGCAACAGAATCGGCTCCATGGCCCTCCTCCTTGCCGTGGAAGAAGAGGTAGTACACGCAGAACGCGATGCCACCCACCACCACGCAGATGTCCGCCACGTTGAAGACGGCAAAGCGCATGAACAGGGTCTCAAACATGTCGGTGACGTAGCCCAGCAGGGCCCGGTCGATCAGGTTGCCCACCGCCCCGGCCAGCACCATGGACAGGGCGGCCATGGCGAAGGGGCGGGGAAAGACCTTTTTCACCAGAAGCACCACCAGCAGGACGGACACCACCAGGGACACAATGGTCAGAATCCAGGTGTGCTCCTCCAGCAGGGAGAAGGCCGCGCCGGTGTTCTGCACATAGGTGAGATGGAGAATATGGGGGAGAAAGGGGACGTCTCCCCCCAGGGGGATGTTGGCCCGCACCAGGAACTTGACCACCTGGTCCAGTACCACCAGGGCCACCACGAGAACGGCGTATAACATGGGCAAAGGGCTCCTTTTCTTCGGTTTTGTTCTATTTTATCACGGCCTGCCGCCGGGGGCAACCCGGAAGATCGGATGTAGATTCCAATTGAAGAAACAAGAAAAATCTGGTATACTGGGGCAAAAAGCCGAAAGGCGGTGAGTGCGTTGGATGAAAGGCGGACCCTTTCGTTAAATGTGTTCCTGAATACCCTTGAGGAGGGCTGTAAAAACGAGCGGCGCTACTGCTTCATCCTGGGCGCCGGGGCCTCCAAGACCTCTGGTATCCCCACCGGGGAGGAACTGGCCAAACAGTGGCACGGGGAGATTTTGGAGCAATGCTCCAAGGAGGAGATCAAGGAGCTGAAAAAGCGGCTGGGGGTGCGCTCGACCAAGCCGTCCAGCCGGGCCTATTTTGACCTCTATGCCATGCGCTTTTTTCCGGACTATCAGAACGGCTCCGCTTTTCTGGAGCGGACGCTGGAGCGCGCCCAGCCCAGCCTGGGCTACTATCCCCTGGCCGCCCTGCTGGCCAACACGCGCAACAACCTGGTGATCACCACCAATTTCGACAGCCTGGTGGAGGACGCCCTGTTTATCTACACGGATAAAAGGCCCATCGTCATCAGCCACGAGCTGCTGGCCCAGTACATCAACTTCAACACCAGCCGGCCCATCATCGCCAAGCTCCACCGGGGCCTGTTCTTTGACCCCCTCAACCGGGCCGAGCAGGTCAACGGCCTGTCGAAGCAGTGGAAGGATATCCTGCGGGAGGCCTTCAAGCGTTATACCCCCGTGGTGATCGGCTATGCCGGGGGCGACCACAGCCTGATGGACTTTCTGAAGGAGACCGAGTGCCTGAGCGGCCTCTACTGGTGCTACCGCCACGACGAGCCGCCGGAGGAGATTCAGAAGGTGGTGGAGCGCCACAGCGGATACTTTATCCCCATTGAGGGCTTTGACGAGATGATGTACCTGATGGGGCAGCGGTTCGGCTATACTGACCCCTGCGAGCATATCGAAAGCGCGGCCGAGCAGCGGGTGAGGGACTATCAGGAGCAGGTCAAGGCATTTCAGGAGAAGCTGCGGGCCGCGGAGACCCCCAGCGAGACCCAGAGCGCCATCCTCCGGGCCATGGACGCCAAACAGCGGGAGGAGCTTCAGCGGCTGGACCGCCGCATCGAGCTGGACGAGGAGGACGGGGAGGCCTACTGGGAGCGGGGAAAGCTCTACTATTTTGCCAACGACTATGCCCAGGCGCTGGAGGACTTCACGAAAGCCAAAGAGTTGGGAATGGAGGACAGCAAGCTCTACTGGTATAAGGGGTTTTGCTACAGAAGGTTGGGAGAAACAGAGCTGGCAATCCGGGAATACAGCCGATCGCTGGAACTAAAGGAGACTTCGGAGGTGTACCGCAATCGGGGCCTGTGCTTTACCACTGTGAAGCTGTATGACAAAGCTGTCCTTGACTTCACCAGGGCAATCAAACTGCCACCGGGGGACAAGAGGCTTTACAGGGAGCGGGGCAGCGCTTACCAAGCTCTGGAGGAGTATAAAAAGGCCCAGGCCGATTATGAGAAGGCGCTGGAGCTGGAACCGGCCGATGCGGAGCTCTATACGACCTTGGGAGATGTGCAGGAAAGGCTTGGAGAGGTGCAGGAGGCCCTGCAGAGCTACCAAAAGGCCATCCAGATCGACCCTAATTATGCAAGAGCCTATAACAACCGGGGGGTTGTATACTTGTCCCAGATGGAGACAGAAAAGGCGCTGGCCGATCACCGAAAGGCGGTCAAACTCGCGGGAGATAGGGCGCTTTATCATGTGAACGTGGGAATTGTTCTCAACAGGCTGGAGCGATACAGCGAGGCGGTCACAAGCTGTAACAAGGCCATCAAGCTGGATCCAGGGTACGCCAAGGCATACGACATCCGTGCCGATGCCTATGAGGGTCTGGAGCAGACAGAGAAGGCCGAACGGGATTGGGAGACCTACCGCAGCCTGACGAAAAAAACGGAAGAAGAGGAGGACACGCCGCAGGCATAGCCTGCGGCGTGTCCTTTTGCGCGGGCGCGCCCTGCAGCCGCGGCGTAGGGGCGGGGCTTGTCCCCGCCCAGGGGGCCGATGCGGACAGAGGATAAATTGCCTTGAAGGGGCAAGCGGGGCCACCCTGGTGGGTGGCTATACGGGAAGGGAGAAAATACAGGCTTGTAGGGGCGGGTGCCCACACCCGCCCGCGGGCGGCCACAAGGGCCGCCCCTACAGAGTCTGCGCGGCGGCAAGCCGGCCGGCCCGCCGGTGCGGGACGGCAAAATACGGGCTCTGGGCATGAAAGAAACAGGACGCCGCAGTGCTGCGGCGTCCTGTCTGTTCCATCTGCGGGGTTACTCACCCACCACGGCGGCGCAGCGGTCGCACAGCTGGTTGTGGTGGCCGTCGGCGCCGATGTGCTCGCTGTGGTTCCAGCAGCGGGGGCACTTGGGGGACTCGTCCAGGGCGACGGCGATGGTGCAGGGGATGAGGCAGTCCTCGCTCTTCTCCCCCTCCACGGCCCCGGTGGTGACGGTGACCTTGGAGACGATGCACAGGGAGGCCAGATCCACCCCGGCCAGGAAGGCGGCGTCGGACTCGGACACGGAGAGGGTCACGTCGGTGTCCTGGGCCTTCTTGAACACGCCGGCGTTACGGGCATTCTCCAGGGCCTTGTTCACCGCGTCGCGGAGGCTGACCAGCTTCGCCCAGCGCTCCCGGGCGGCCGCGTCCAGGGCAAAGGCGGCGTTGTCGCCGGGCATGTCGTTGAACAGGACGCTTTCGGCGTTTACGCCCTGGGCGTGCTTCATGGCGTGCCAGATCTCGTCGGAGGTGAAGGCCAGGATGGGGGCGGTGAGCCGGGTCATGCCGTCCAGGATGTGGTACAGGGCGGTCTGGGCGGAGCGGCGCTCGGCCTCGGCGCCGCAGTAGAGCCGGTCCTTGATGATGTCCAGGTAGAAGTTGGACATGTCCACCACGCAGAAGTTGTAGACGGCGCGGTAGACGGCGTGGAACTCATAGCGGTCGTAGGCGGCGCGGGCGGTCTTGGCCAGCTCGTTGAAGGTGTGCAGGGCGTAGCGGTCCAGCTCCATCAGGTTTTCCGCCGGCACCAGATCCCGGTCGGGCTCGAAGTCGCACAGGTTGCCCAGCATGTAGCGGGCGGTGTTGCGGATTTTCAGATAGGCCTGGGAGAGCTGCTTCATGATGTCCTTGGAGATGCGCATGTCCTGGGTGTAGTCGGCGGAGGCCACCCACAGGCGGAGCATGTCTGCGCCGTAGTCCTTGATGACCTCGTCGGGGGAGACGGCGTTGCCCAGGGACTTGTGCATGGCCTTGCCCTCGCCGTCCACCGTCCAGCCGTGGGTGGCGATCTGCTTGTAGGGGGCCACACCGTTCACGGCGATGGAGGTGAGCATGCTCGACTGGAACCAGCCGCGGTACTGGTCGCCGCCCTCCAGGTAGAGGTCGGCGGGGTACTTGAGGTAGGGGCGCTCGGCCGCCACGGCGGCCCAGGTGGAGCCGGAGTCGAACCACACGTCCATGATGTCGGTCTCTTTGGTGAAGTGGGCCTTGCCGCACTTGGGGCAGACGAAGCCCTGGGGCAGCAGCTCGGCGGCCTCCCGGTCAAACCAGACGTTGGAGCCGTGCTCACGGAACAGCCCGGCCACGTGGGCGATGGTCTCGGGGGTGACGATATCGGCCCCGCAGTCCTCGCAGTAGAAGATGGGGATGGGCACGCCCCAGACGCGCTGGCGGCTGATGCACCAGTCGTTGCGCTCGGTGATCATGGAGGTCATGCGCTCCTTGCCCCACTCAGGCTTCCACTGGATGGAGTCGCAGGCCTTGACGGCGGCGTCCTTGATGGCGTCCACGGAGCAGAACCACTGCTCGGTGGCCCGGTAGATGATGGGGTGCTTGCACCGCCAGCAGTGGGGGTAGGAGTGGGTGATGTTCTCCTTGGCCACCAGGAAGCCCTCGGCCTCCAGATCGGCCACCACCATGTCGTTGCCCTTGGCGTAGAACTGGCCGTTGTAGCGCTCGTCGGTCATGACGCCCTTGGCGTTGACGGGCACGGGCACGCCGATGTGGGTCAGGCCGGCCTTGTCGTACTGCTGGCAGATCTGGAAGTCCTCCGCGCCGAAGCCGGGGGCGGTGTGGACGCAGCCGGAGCCGGCGTCCAGGGTGACGTGCTCGCCGTTGAGGATGACGCTCTCCCGGTCGAAGAGGGGGTGCTTGGCGCGCATCAGCTCGAACGCGCTGCCCTTGAGGGTGGCCAGCACGGTGCAGGCGGCGTAGTCGATGCCCGCGGCCTTGCACACGCTCTCGGCCAGATCCTTGGCCAGCACGTACACGTCGCCGCCCGGCACCTGGAGGAGCACGTAGTCGAACTCCGCGTTGAGGCAGATGGCGTAGTTGCCGGGGATCGTCCAGGGGGTGGTGGTCCAGATCACGAAGTAGGTGCGGGACAGGTCGGCATACTGGCCCAGCTTGCCCTTGTCGTCGGCCACGGGGAACTTGACGAAGATGGTGGTGCAGGGATCGTCGGCGTACTCAATCTCGGCCTCGGCCAGGGCGGTCTGGTCAAAGGGGCACCAGTACACCGGCTTCATGCCCTTGTAGATGAGGCCCTTCTCCGCCATCTTGCCGAAGACCTCGATCTGCTTGGCCTCAAACTCGGGCAGCAGGGTGATATAGGGGTTCTCCCACTCCCCCAGCACGCCCAGGCGCTGGAACTGGCCGGTCATCTTCTCGATGTAGCTCTCGGCGTACTCCCGGCACTTGGTGCGGAACTGGGCGGTGGTCATCTCGTCCCGCTTTACCTTCTTGTCCTTCAGAACGGCGGACTCGATGGGCAGGCCGTGGGTGTCCCAGCCGGGTACATAGGGGGCGCACCAGCCGGTCATGTTGCGGTGCTTGACGATCATATCCTTGAGGATCTTGTTCAAGGCGGTGCCGATGTGGATGTTGCCGTTGGCGTAGGGAGGGCCGTCGTGGAGGACAAAGGTGGGCTTGCCCTCGTTGCGCTTCACCATCTTGTGGTAGAGGTCGTGGTCATACATCTCCTGGAGCATCTCCGGCTCCCGCTTGGGCAGGCCCGCCCGCATGGGGAAGTCGGTCTGGGGCAGGTGGACGGTCTGGTTGTAGTCCATGGGTCAGTTCTCCTTTATCTTTGATCTAAAAACAGGTTGGTGGAAAGGCGTGCGCCCTTGCCGAAATTGGCAAAAACAAAACGCGCCTTTGTCTCCTGTAAGAGACAAAGGCGCAAACCTCTGCGGTACCACTCTCATTGCCGCGGCGTGCCGCGGCCCCTCGAAGGCCGGTAACGGGGCCAGCCGTTCCCGCTTACTGCCCCAGGGGGGATTCGGCGGGACGCTCGGAGGTGATCTTCCCAGCCCTTCCCTGTCCGCCTTGCACCAAAACGGCGGCTCTCTGCGCAGGGGCGGGGACGGTACTCGTCCTCTTCTCGGCGTTTTGCGAAATAAAAGATACTCGGAGACACGAAACAACGTGTCTCCGAGTATCTTACCCGTTAAATGCCCTTCTGTCAAGGGGGTTTACTTGATTTCATAGTCCTTGCCGAACTGGAGGTGGTCAAAATCGATGCGGCGGGTGGGCTCGGTGGGCTCCTCAGCCTCCTCCGGACTGTGGGAGCGGCTCAGCTCCAGCAGCTCGGCATACAGGCCGCCGTCCTTCTCCTTGGCGCCGCCGCCGAGATCCACCGTGTCCTCCGCGTCCTCCTCCGGCGCCTCACCGGCCACCAGCTTCTCCACGCTCTGGGAGATGTCCTGGGCGGCAGAGGCAACCTGGTCCACCACAGGCTCCGCCGGGGCGGAGAGCTTGGACAGTCCGTTGAGGTAGTCCATCTCGTGCTGATAGAGCTCCTTGAGCTTGCCCACATAGGCGGCGGTGGCGTTCTGGGCGGCGGTGAGGCGCATCTGCTCGCTGCGGATGTCCTGCTGCAGCTCCGCAATACGGGCCTTGGCCTCCGTCTCCGCGTTCTTCAGCAGCTCGGCCTTCTTGGCCTCCGCCTGGGCCACCAGCTCGTCGGCCATCTTCTGGGCGGTAAGCAGGGCCTTGCGCATGGCCTCCTCGGTGGAGCGGTACTCCTCCACCTTGTCCACCAGTACCTTCATCTTGGCCTTGAGGGTGGCGTTTTCCTTATAGAGCGTGGTGTAGTCCGCCGTCAGTACGTCCAGAAATTCATCCACCATCGCCATGTTATAGCCGCCGAAGGACGCCTTGGCAAAGGCGTGCTCGGAAACTTCCTGTGGTGTCAGCATAACGTCATTCCCCCGATTTGTTCATGTCTTCCCCGCCCGATGCGGAGCATCGGGCGGGAACCCCCTCTTTGGCATCTGCCGGGCAATGTGGATTCGCCCGGCATCCGTGTTTTGGCGGTGCCAAAACGCTTGAAACGCCGGACTCCCGGCGGGACAACCCGGACATTTTCCTGTCCTGAAGAGCAGTTCAGAAATACAGCCCGTTGTTCTCCAGTTCGTCAATCAGATCGCCTAAAATATCCACGTTGTAGGGCGTAATAATATAAGTAGAGATGGCCACCTTTTTGATTTTGCCCTCATTGGCATAGGCCACGCCGGAGAGGAAATCCAGCAGGCGGCGGGCGATATCCTTGTTGGTGGACTCCAGGTTGAGCACCACCGTGCGCTTCTCCCGCAGGTGGTCGGCGATCTCGCTGGCGTTCTCGAAGCGCTCGGGCTTGACCAGCACCACCTGAAGCTGGGTGGTGGTGTGGATATTGACCACCTTGTTGCTCCGGCGCTCGTTCTCCACGGGGAAGATGGGGCCGGTGCTGTCCTGGGCCTTGGGGGCCTTCCGCTCCAGGCGGTCGCCGCCGGTGCGGTCCATGCGCTCGCTGCGGGAGACGGGCTCGAAGTCGTCAAACTCCTCCTCTTCCTCTTCGTCCTCATAGGGGCGGGCCAGGCGCTTGAGTTCATCTAAAAATCCCATTTCGGTAACCTCCCGAATTTGTTCTATCCTTTGTGCATGGGAGGACGGGGCCCAAACAGGGCGGTACCCACCCGGACCAGGGTGGCCCCTTCCCGCACGGCGTCCTCAAAGTCGCCGCTCATACCCATGGAAAGACAGTCAAAGCTAGTCTTATTATCATCCATCTGACTTCTTATGTCAACATAAAGCTGACGCATTTTTGCAAAAAACGGGCGGTTTCCGTCCGGCCCGGCGGCCACGGGAGGGATTGCCATGAGCCCCCGCAGGCGCACATGGGGGCTGCCAACCGCCTGGGCGGCCAGGGCGGACAGCTCCTCCGGGGAAATGCCGCTCTTGGACGCCTCCCCGCCGATGTTGACCTCCAGCAGGATGTCCTGTACCAGCTCCAGCTTGGCGGCCTGGGCCTCGATGGCCTCCAGCAGGTGCTCGGAGCCCACCGACTCAATGAGCGCCACCCGGCCCACTACCTGCCGCACCTTGTTGGTCTGAAGGTGGCCGATGAAGTGGAGGGCCGCGCCGGCGTAGGCGTCGTCGTCCAGGTGGGCGGTCATCTCCTGCACCCGGTTTTCACCGCAGATGGTGACGCCGGCGGCAATGGCCTGCCGGATGGTGTCGGAGGTCTGCACCTTGGTGGCCGCCACCAGGGTGACCTCCGACGGCTCCCGACCCGCCTGCCGGGCGGCGGCGGCGATTTTCTCATTTACCAGCGCAATGCGCTCTGCAAGGGACATGTGTCATTACCTCCCTGTCTATGACTGCGTGATCACTTTTCCGTCAAAGAGCTCCACCGAGGAGAGGATTACCTCGTCGCCGGCCCGCAGGGCCTTTTTGCCGTCCGAGCCGTCTGCGGACTTCACCAGAGCGAAATCCTCCAGTTGGGCCAGGATGGTGACGGGCTTGAATTCTGCCTGCTGGCCCACCAGGACGTACACGCCGGTGACCAGCTCCTGCTTTTCCTCCTCCGTCTCCGGGTCGGTGACGGTCCGCTCCTCCACGCGCACGGACTGCGTGGGCACGCGGATGCCGGTCTGACTGTCAAAGACCAGCTCCACCGTCTGCTTTCGGAGCAGGGTGGTCTCAGACAGATAGCGGTCAGAGGACAGCACCACGGCCACCCGGCCGTTCTCCGGGGTCTCCCCCACCCGCTCCACCTTCATGTCCACCTCGCCCGACCAGTCCCGGGAGAAGCGGACGGTGACGGTGCGGCCCTCGATGAGCCGCCCGGCCTCCTCCTCGCCCATGGCGCAGACAAAGTACCAGGTGGCATCGGTGACCAGCTTGCCCACCGCGCCGGCGTCCGGCTGGGGCCGCTGGCGGTCGAGCTGGCTGAGCTGGCCGGGGGTGATGGTCTCCAGCAGACCGGGGGTGAGCAGGCTCTCATAGCCGTCGGTCTGCCCGGAAAAGACCCCCGCCTGACCGGCGGTGAGGCGGCTGGTGTCCTGGGCGGCCTGGGCGCTCAGCGCCGCAATCTGGGCGTCCACCGCGTCAATGGAGGACTGGATGGCGGCGGCGGCATCGCCGTCCTCTTCCCCGCCGTTGAAGGTAAAGTCCCGCTTGTAGACCAGGCTCTTGAGCAGCAGGGTCTCGTCCTCCAGCCGGGTGAGATCCCCGGTGGACACCGAGGAGCGCAGGGCCACGATGGCGTCGATCACCTGCTGGCTGAGCTGGGAGGAGTCGCCGCCGCTCTGGGTCCGCTCCAGGGCGTATTGGAGCTGCTCCTTTTCCATGGTCAGGCTCTGTAGCTCCTCCTTCCGCGCCAGGCCGGAGTCATTCTGGTAGAGCAGGGCCACCGTCTCCCCGCGGGAGACCTTCTCCCCCTCCTCGGGCAGCAGATCCACAATCCCGCCGGGACTGGCGAGCACGCGCTCCTCCCGCACCAGAAAGCCGGTGGCCTCCAGACTGTCGTCCACAGTGTAGGCGTAGGACAGCACCAGGGTATAGGGATCGCGGAAGCTCCGCCAGGCAGACACGCCCAGATACACCAGGACGGCCGCCAGCAGCAGCAGCATGACAATTCGGTTGATCAGGGTTCCTTGCTTCATGGCAGCTCCTTAGTCTGCCGCCCCCTCCGCCTCCAAAGAGATGGCCCGCTCCGGCACAATGGTGGAGATGGCGTGCTTGTAAATGACCTGCTGCTTGTCCCCCGTCATAAGTACCACCACAAAGGCGTCGTAGCCCGTGATCTGTCCCCGGAGCTGATAGCCGTTCATCAGAAATACGGTCAGGCTGGCGTGGGACTTGCGGGCGCGGAGCAGAAACAGGTCTTGCAGGTTGTTGGTCTTTTGCATGTGGATGCACTCCTTCTATCTATAAGATGCATCCAATATATACCAATTATCGGGCGGATTTCGTCGAAACGGCGCGGGGCTGTGTCTCTTCGGCGTTTTCCCCCACGGCCTCCGCCAAACTTGGAAGCGAGTGCGCTGTACCCGCCTGGGCAAGGCCGCCACGGACTGCGGTGGGCCGGAATTGCCCTAGGTTTGACTGTGGCTTCCGCGTAGGGGCGGCCCTTGTGGCCGCCCGGCCGAGCGATAGGGCTGCGGGCGGTGCGCGGTCAAATCAGGCTCTTCCGAAGCGTTTTTCTAGCTGCTGGCGGGTCAGCTCAATGGCCACCGGCCGCCCGTGGGGGCAATATTTGCTCCCCGGCGGACCTGTCCGCCGGGGGCCCCGAGAGGATTCTACATCCTCGGGGCAAGTGAATTGCCCCTGCGGCAAGGTTTTCGCCGGAGGCGAAAACACTTGGACGCGCCAAAGGCGCGAAGCGCGGTCAAATCAGGCTCTTCCGAAGCGTTTTTCCAGCTGCTGGCGGGTCAGCTCAATGGCCACCGGCCGCCCGTGGGGGCAATATTTGACCGCGCCGGACATGACCGCCTGGGCCACCTTGAGCAGCTCGGCGGGGCTGTTCCTCTGGCCGCCCTTGATGGCCGCCTTGCAGGCCATGGTGTGGAGCAGGGCGTCCCGGGCCGCGCCGGGGTCGGCGGAGCCGCCGGTGAGCAGGCGGCCGGCCAGCTCGGAGAGCACGTCGGGGATCTCCCCGGCGGCCACGTCGCTGGGGGCGGCCCGGACGATCAGCGCCCCGCCGCCGAAGTCCTCCGCCTCAAAGCCGAAGCGCCCCAGCAGCGGGAGCTGGGCCAGCAGGGCGGCCCCCTCCTCCGCCGGAGGGGTGAACACCACCGGCTCCAGCAGGGCCTGCACCATGGGCTGGTAGCCCTCGGCCTTCATCCGGTCGAAGTTCAGCCGCTCGTGGGCGGCGTGCTTGTCGATGAAGAGCACCTTGTCTCCCTGCTCCACGATGATGTAGGTGTTGAGCACCTCCCCCGCCATGCGCCAGGGCTCCTCCCCCGCCATGCGCCAGGGCTCCTCCTCCGAAGGGGGCGCAGAGGCCACCCCTACCGGCTGGTCGGGCGCGGCTTCAGCCGGGCGGATGTGGGCATCCGCCCCGACGGGCCGGACGGTGGAGATGGGTGCGCCGGAGGCAGGGGCGGATTCAGCCGGGCGGGCACGGTCGTCCGTTCGCGCGTGCGGCGCGGCGGAGGTTGGGGGGGCGGAGATGCCGCTCTCGGCGGGGACAGGTGCGGCTTCGGCCGGGCGGATATGGGTGTCCGCCCCGGCGGACTGGGGGATGGAGATGGGGGCGCCGGAGACGCCGTTCCCGGCAGGGGCTGCAGGGGCGGCCCCTGTGGTCCGGGGGGCGGTGAAGTCGTGGAGGGGCAGGGGCGCTGCGGGCCGTTCCGCCGTCCGGCGGAACTCCTCCAGGGTCATCTCCCGGTAGGTGGGGGCCGCCGGAGCGGGCTCCGCCGGGCGGAGGGGAGACTGCGCAGGCCGCCCCCCCTCCGCCGGGCGCGGGGGCTCCACCTGGAGGGACGGCCGGGTGCGGTCGGCCTCCAGAGTGGACTTGACGGCATAGTACACCGCGTCAAAGACCTTCTTGTCGCTGCCGAACTTGACCTCCTGCTTGGTGGGGTGTACGTTGACATCCACCGCGTTGAGCCGGGTGGTCAGGTGGAGGACGCAGCCGGGAAATTTGCCCACCATCTTCTGGTTGGCGTAGGCCTCCTCCAGGGCGGCCATCATGGTGCGGCTCTTCACATACCGGCCGTTGACAAAAAAGTGCTGGTAGCCCCGGGTGCCCCGGCAGCAGGTGGGCAGGGAGACAAAGCCGGACACCGACATATCCTCCCCCGAGCCCTTCACCGGCGTGAAGCCCAGGGCCATATCCCGGCCCAGCACGGCGTAGAGGGCCGACTGCACCTGCCCGTCGCCGGGGGTGAGCAGCTCCTGCTTGCCGTCCCGGAGGAACTTGACGCTCACCTCCGGGTGGGACAGGGCCACCCGCTGCACCATGGCGAAGCAGGCCGCCCCCTCGGCGGCGTCCTTTTTCAGGAACTTGAGCCGGGCGGGGGTGTTGTAGAACAGGTCGCGCACCACCATTGTGGTGCCCTGGGGGCAGCCGGCCTCCTCCCGGTGCACCACCGCGCCGCCCTCCAGGGAGAGGGCGGCCCCCAAATCCTCCTCCGCCGTGCGGGTGAGCAGCTCGATGCGGGAGACGGCGGAGATGGCCGCCAGAGCCTCCCCCCGGAAGCCCAGGGTGCCGATGGCCTCCAGATCGTACTCGGTGCGCAGTTTGCTGGTGGCGTGGCGGAGGAAGGCGGTCTCCGCCTCGGCGGCGGCGATGCCGCAGCCGTTGTCGGTAACCCGGATGAGGCTCATGCCGCCGTGCTGGATCTCCACGGTCAGGGCGTCCGCCCCGGCGTCGATGGCGTTCTCCATGAGCTCCTTGACCACCGACGCGGGCCGCTCCACCACCTCGCCGGCGGCGATCAGATCGGCCACGTGGGGATCTAATTGCAGAATGTGGGGCATAGAAGCACCTGCTTTCTAAAAGGGGGAAATGAGAGTAGGGGCGGCCTTTGTGGCCGCCCCTACCGCC
>OGMN01000785.1_pt1 | contig 29942 bp, 32 predicted proteins | sample 1573211 | NCBI WGS metagenome assembly OGMN01 (sample SAMEA2581876, study PRJEB24529) | metagenome | biome: Human gut stool | place: China | collected 2011
ATATTGACTGAGTGCTGTTCTTCCTGTCGTCAGCTGATTTTTCCATATTTGCAGAGTGCAACGGTTATTAAAGCATTCATTCAATACGTTATCTGTATTTGTAGGACATTCCTGGCTGTTTTTGATTAAATTCCAGAATGTTTTATTGAATGGTACTACGTTGTAAATGGTTAAAGGTAGCACTTTGTTATTGAGCATGATACCTGTGTGAGTCAGTGTAAATATACTTTCAGGAGGTAAGAAAGCATCCGATTGATACCAGATTATTAATTTTATTTTACTCCATATGACTGAAAAAGATATTCCGCATGATGGCTGGATAACTGTATCAATCACAATCCACTTCATTTAGTTTCCTTGTTTATGTCTTGCTGGTGATGTTCTGAAAAGTATAAATGATATTTTTGAATGTAAACCATAGAGCAGAATTATTTTTCTGATGTTGTTTATTGTTTATTTAAATGCAGGGTGGTTTATATCTCGTCTTGTAGTTTATCCATGCATATCTGCTTGATGATGAGGTTTTTATTTAAGGTATGGTTTTGTGTTTTTTCTGTATTACATGTCAGGTATTTTAAAGAATTATTTTTCAGATGGTGGAAAGAACCATGGCATTTAAACACTATGATGTTGTCAGGGCGGCATCGCCGTCAGACCTTGCGAAACGACTGACACAAAAACTGAAGGAGGGGTGGCAGCCATTTGGCAGTCCGGTGGCCATCACGCCTTATACCCTGATGCAGGCCATTGCGGCGGAAGGTGATGTCACCACACCTGTGGTGGTGAAGCCGTCGGATGGAGAAGGCGCAGTTATCAGCACCACCAGCAACCCGGAGTATTACTTTGTTGTTGCCCTGGCCGGGCAGTCAAACGGTATGGCGTATGGTGAAGGGCTTCCGCTGCCGGAGACATATGACCGTCCGGACCCGCGTATTAAACAGCTGGCGCGTCGCAGCACTGTCACGCCGGGTGGTGCGTCCTGTAACTACAATGACATTATTCCTGCGGACCACTGCCTGCATGATGTTCAGGATTTGAGTAAGTTTTCACACCCGAAAGCCAGCGCAGCTCAGTATGGATGCGTGGGGCAGGGATTACATATCGCGAAGAAATTGTTGCCGTTTATTCCGGCGAATGCCGGTATTCTTCTGGTTCCGTGCTGCCGTGGTGGTTCTGCATTTTTGGCGGGCGATGAAGGTACCTTCAGCGAATCCACCGGCGCAAGCGAGACCTCGGCACGCTGGGGTGTTGATAAGCCACTGTACAAGGACCTGCTTACCCGTACTCAGGCCGCACTGAAGGCCAACCCTAAAAATATTCTGCTTGCAGTGGTCTGGATGCAGGGCGAGTTTGATTTGAAACAGGGTGCATACGCCACTCAGCCGGGGCTGTTTGATTCCATGGTGGAAAAATATCGTTCTGACCTGTCGGAATTCGGAGGTCAGTGTCTCGGGGGCTCTCCGTCATCGGTTCCCTGGATTTGTGGCGACACGACCTACTACTGGAAGCAGACTTATTCTTCGCAATACGATGCGGTGTATGGTGCATACAAGACGAAATCCGCAAAAAAAATCTTCTTTGTGCCGTTTATGACGGATGAAAACGGGCGAAATGTGGGTACCAACGAGCCGTCAGAAGATCCGGATGTTGCGGATGTTGGGTATTACGGAGCCGGTGGTCGAACGGACGCCAAAACCTGGACGACGGCCGACCGTAAAACGCATTTTGGATCATGGGCACGTCGTGGGATTATTTCCGACCGTCTGGCAACGGCGATTCTTGTGCATGCCGGGAGAAACGCTGAATTCATTACCGGAAAACAGCCTGATACGGTGAAGCCCACCGGACCTTCCGGTGAAGGTACGGAGAGAGAGCCGGAAGCCCCGGTCAGTAACCGAACCCTGATGAGTCTGCTGGCGTCCGGCGAAGACCTGGCATCACAGGGCTGGCGCTATTATCACAAACCGGCGAGCGGAGACAATGTTAACAAAAACATTGCTGAAGCGGTGGTCAGTGATGCGGGGGCTACGGGAGGTAAGGCCCTGCAACTGAATAAACCGGAAAACCACATCTGGTTTCTGGAGCATGATGCAGCCGGACAGGGAGTGGAGTTACTGAAGAAGGGGGGACGTGTGAGCGTACGGTTTAAGTTGCCGGGTTCACTGGTGCCGAATCAGTTTGCCCTGGGCATTTACTGGCAGTTGTCGTCCCTGCCGGAGGGAGTGACGCTGGCAGAGGAAGGCAACGACATGCTGATGTCCTTCTTCCTGCAGACGGATGCGACGAACCTGAACGCGATGCACCACAAGAAGCCGAATGCGAAGCTGGATACGTTCGGGGTCTTTGATAACGGATGGCACACACTGGCTTTTGAGTTTGCCGGAAACAACAGCATTCAGGTGACGCCGGTACTGGATGAGAAACGGGGGACGCCGTTCACACTGGTGAAATCTCCGGCATCAGGGGCGGCGGACAAACTGCAACTGACAGGCATATCAAAGGCGGCGACATATACGCTGCTGATTGACAGTGTGAAGGTGGAAGTGAACAACGCGGACATCGCGGCATGATAAAAAAAGCCGCCAGCGGCAGGAATGGAAGCTGGCGGAGGTAATCCCAATGGAGAATGTAAAGAAAAGATGCTTTCGACATCAATCATTTCTAAATGAAAACAGTTCTCATTGTCAACCATAACGGTAAGAAATTATGACATTTATTCATCAGGTAATGCTGTACTTCTGTATGGCAGTCTGTGTTATGTATCTTCTTTCGGGTGGGTACAGGGCAGTGCGCGATTTCTGGCGCAGGCAGATTGATAAAAGGGCCGCTGAGAGAATCAGCGCCAGTCAGTCAGCCGGAAGCAAACCCGAAGATCCGCTCATTCCGTAGTCACTTTCTTGACAACACCTTTCAACGAGAAAATCCCATGTCAGAAATCACATCCCTGGTCACTGCTGAGGCAGTGAAGGAAGTCCTGCGCTCTGAAGAAGTCCTGAGCGCACTGAAACAGAAACTCCGCCAGAACCTTGAGTCGCGTCTTGATGCAGAAGTGGATGCCATTCTGGATGAGCTGCTGGGCGTACCAGCGGTTCCGGAGCCGGAAGGTATCGCGGGTGACGGGAGTGCTTCAGATGGCGGTGAACCCACACCTGACAGCGACATGATGATGTAAGCCTGCGCAAGGGACCATCGGTGTGTGCCGGTGGTCTTTATATTGTTGTGAGCTTCCGGATAACGGGAGACGGGGTATGTACCAGATGGAAAAAATCACAACAGGTGTGTCATACACCACGTCAGCGGTGGGAACGGGCTACTGGTTCCTGCAGTTGCTGGACAGGGTTTCCCCGTCTCAGTGGGCGGCAATAGGCGTGCTGGGGAGTCTGCTGTTTGGGCTGCTGACGTACCTGACTAACCTGTATTTCAAAATCAAAGAGGACCGGCGTAAGGCGGCGCGGGGAGAGTAAAGTGATGAATAAAAAATATGAACTGGTTGTTAAGGGGATAAATAATTACGGGGATAAGGTTACTGTTACTGTGAAGCCGGAAGGTGACGGGCAAGCGTCGCTGTTGTTGCCAGATGTGGCGATTAGTCTTGACCGTACTGAAGGTGCCACGCTGGAGTTTTACGAAGCTGAGGCGAAAAAGCAGGCGAAGCAGTTTTTCATGGATGTTGCTGCCGGGTTATGTGAATGGAACGAACCGTTGCCGGAAAAGCGCCCCGTAATTTTAGAGGCGCAGGATGTGTTGATAACCTACAAAGGAAAGCTACCGGGAAGAATTACTTGTTCTCTGAAGATGCCGCCGTCAACACTGCGGTCAGAAAAAGATGATGTTGAATCACGTATTGAAAAACTGGAGAGCTACGTCGTTGAGCTGAATAAGAAATGGTCGATATTGGTGCCTTCTGGCGATGAAAAGCAGTTTGCTGCGTTTGACGATTATTGTCGGAAAGTGATGAGCAGAAATCTCGCAGAGTGTTTCAGTATTCATAATGATAATTTCAGTGACCCGGAATGGGAGTGTAACCGGCCATCCTTTGTTGTATCCGGTGATGCTGGGAAAATAACCATCTCAGAAAATGGGAAAGTAACACCTCCATCGCACCAGCACAGTGAGGAGCTCATTGAATTTGCCATTGATTACCTGAAGAACAATAAAAAGCAGGGGCTGATGAAGCGCGTTGGCCGTTGCATGGGATATCTTCAGGTAGCCGCTGAGATTGAAGCGCTGGCCAGTGGTGCTGATAAGGATGCAATTGTGCGGGAGGCTCTTCTTCGTGATTTTAATACTCCACCCTTTAAAAAAGTGCCGGCTTACTGGCTTCATCCGGGGCTGACTTATCTTAAAGTGCGTATTTAGTGGGCCAGGGACAGCGGCTGAATATTTAATATATCCATGAACACCAAAATCAAATACGGCCTGTCGGCTGCCGTTCTGGCGCTGATTGCCGCTGGTGCGCCTGCGCCTGACATTCTCGACCAGTTTCTGGATGAAAAGGAAGGCAACCACACCACGGCATACCGTGATGGTGCAGGTATCTGGACCATCTGCCGTGGTGCCATCATGGTGGATGGCAAACCTGTCGTTCCGGGCATGAAGTTGTCGAAGGAAAAATGCGACCAGGTTAACGCCATTGAGCGTGATAAAGCGCTGGCGTGGGTGGAGAAAAACATCAGAGTGCCGCTGACCGAACCCCAGAAAGCGGGGATCGCGTCATTCTGTCCGTACAACATTGGTCCCGGTAAGTGTTTCCCGTCGACGTTTTACAGACGAATTAATGCTGGTGATCGAAAAGGTGCCTGCGAAGCGATTCGCTGGTGGATTAAGGACGGTGGCAGAGACTGCCGTATTCGTTCAAACAACTGTTACGGTCAGGTATCCCGTCGTGACCAGGAGAGCGCGCTGGCGTGCTGGGGTATCGACAGATAAGCAGAATATTTTGCTGAAAAATGAGGAATGGCCACGCGGGCGGATAACACGAAATCCTGCGAACTGGCGAAACGTAAGTGAATAAAAGTAAAAACCCCGTTTGTTGGCACCAAGCGAGGTTTTGTGTTTCTGACCTTGAGTAAGGCAAGGGAGAACATGGCGAAGTGTAAACGAATTCTGTTGAGGTTGACTATGAAAAATGGCCTTGAACTGAAAGCGCCTGTAACTGATGACATCAGCAGAGCACTGGCTTTTGCCATTAAGTGGGTGGCGGTCGGTGTTGCTGTGTCCCCGATGCTGTATGGGCTGGCAAAACTGGTCATTGCGTTGAAATCGTGAAGGGAGGATTAAGCATGTCAGACAAACTCATAACGCTGGCGAAGATCCTCTGTGTAATTGTCGGCATTTCATTTTCACTAATGCTGGTTGCTCTTTTTCTTTCCATGGCCTGGATGATGTTGTCTTCGTCGGGGTTGCTGGGGTGAACATAAACCGAATGCTTTCCGCGTTTATCGTTATTCTGCTGGTGGCCTGTGGTGCGCTGTGGATGGCAACAGACCATTACCGTGATAACGCGATTACCTACAAAGCGCAGCGCGATAACAAAGCCAGTGAACTGAAGCTGGCGAACGCAACCATTACTGATATGCAGGTGCGCCAGCGCGATGTTGCTGCGCTCGATGCAAAATACTCGAGGGAATTAGCCGATGCGAGAGCTGAAAATGAAACTCTTCGCGCTGACGTTGCCGCTGGTCGTAAGCGCCTGCGGATCAACGCCACCTGTCCAGGCTCCGTGCGTGAAGCCCCCACCACCTCCGGCGTGGATAATGCAACCGGCCCCCAACTGGCAGACACCGTTACACGGGATTATTTCACCCTCAGAGAGCGGCTGATGACGATGCACAAGCAACTGGAAGGGGCACAGGACTATATCCGCACTCAGTGCCTGAAATAAGTTTTGTTGATGCGCCGTATCGTCGCTATATTCCCTCATTAACAGAGACCGCAGCCCGACAGGGAGACTCCTCTGCGCGAGTGTGCGGGGATAATTAAAAACGATGCACACCGGGTTTTTACCGCGTTAATGATTCGCGGGTTTATCCCGGTGCGATGGTGGAAGAAACAGGAAGCTGTATTACAGAAAGTGCTACTACTGTATCCCGATGCGATGTATGTAATGTGAGTCAGATAATGGCACAGGATGTGGTGATGTGGCAGTCTGGAACACAGGATATATTGTCAGAATAAGACCCGTAGGAATAAAAATGAAAAGACGCCTTTTACTACTTTTTCTGTTATCTGTCCTGGCAGTGGGATGCTCGCAGCAAAAAGCTGATGAGCCCCGGCAATTAGTGACGGTGTATCCACGATATCCGGAATATGCTGCAGCAAATTATATCAAGGGGCTGGTTGAGGTTAAGTTCGATATTGGTGCTGATGGGACTGTGACACGGATCGTTTTTCTCCGCTCAGAGCCTCATAATTTGTTTCGTGATGAAGTGGTGAAGGCCATGGCGAAATGGCGATTTGAAAAGAATCGCCCCTGTCAGGGAGTGAAGAGACAATTTATCTTTACGCCGTCACGTCCTTGATGCTTCCAGGTAGAGAGGGGCTGGACGCAGGAGAAAAATGAAAGAGCCAGCGGTTATATTTTTGTCATGGCTGACGAGGAATGATGGAAGAAGGCGTTGTATGCCACACAACGCCTCACTGTTCATTTCTTCTTTTTCTCTGGTGGAACCCGATGAATAAGAGTTGCACTGGTTTCCGATGAGATGGCGATATACTCGGGCAAAGTATGCTGGCAGTTTTCCAACTGGTCAAAAATACCTGCTCTCGTCTGTTGCAATGCCTGCAGCATGCGGCGGCAATGCGCCTTGCTTTTACTAACCATCTTTCCTTCCTCTATCAGTCGCTGCGTGAACTCATCATGTAATACCAGGTAAATGCGGATGTTATCGGTTTTGGCTACGCAGCATAGTACAAAACGGACAGGTGCATCCCGGGACGGGGGAGGCGTCACATGTCCCTGTGATGGTTGTTCCGGGTAATGCACTGTGTGGGGCATAAAAATGTCCGATAATTTTACTTTCTACCGCAGTTAGTTGATTCGTTGGTCCTGGTAGCACATTGGGCGAGGATTTAAATGCCAGGCAACTGAAGGATGATGTTGCAAGGGAGATAGCGAGAATATTTCTGATTTTCATTTGATGATGCCTCTGTGTGAAATGACGGTAAACGACGCACTTGTGCCGGCACATAATAGCAAGCACCATAATAGATCAGATTCGATTCTTGCTGTAAGTGATAATTATTCTCGTTTTCGGGTCCTTTCCGTCGATCCAACAGGTTACGGGGCGGCGACCTCGCGCGTTTTCGCTATTTATGAGATTTTTTGAGGGGGTGGTTGTTGTTTAATTGTTTGGTATATCTACTTGATAAGTAAGGTGAAAATAAAATAAATACAACAACCTTACGATGTATTTTGATGTCATTAATGTGAAAAAATTCAATGATATCAAATGGTTTTGTAAAAACACATGGTTGTTGTATCGCTTTTTATCGATGACTTATGGAGAGGAGATGGCCTTTTTATTGAATAAAAGTGATATGGCCTCCTCCATTGGTATCTCTGTTCAGGCATTTGATAAATGGGGCGTTCCTCCTGTTGAGCGTCGGGGTAGGGAGGTTTTTTATGACGTTAAAACTGTACTGGAGATAGATCGCGAGCGGCGACAATACAATCAGAGAACACCTGATGACGGGGGCGATCTGGAGGAAAGACTGCTTCGGGCCAGAGCTGAACTGACAGAAGAACAGGCTATAGCTCAAAAACTTAAAAATCAGGTAACCGAAGGTAAGCTCATCGATTCAGACTTCTGCGTTTTCGCCCTCAGCAAACTGGCGATGGCATTGTCCAGTACGCTTGATTCCATTCCGTTATCCATGCAGCGACAGTTCCCGGATTTAACGCCACGTCATATTGACCATCTGAAAACCCTTATTGCAAAGGGCGCAAATCAGTGTGCGCGGGCGGGGGATAAATTACCGGATTTACTCGATGAATATATCAGAGCAACAACTGAATAATATGATGAGTGCTGTCACAACAGCATTACAGCCCCTGATAAGGGCATTGCCGGTGACGCCAGTTGAATGGGCTGATCAAAATTATTATCTGCCTAAAGAATCTTCATATGGTGAGGGAGAATGGAAAACGCTGCCGTTCCAGATCGCCATCATGAACAGTATGGGGAATGATCAGATCCGCACTGTTAATCTGATTAAATCTGCCCGTGTTGGCTATACAAAGATGTTGCTGGGAGTCGCCGGGTATTTTATTGAGCATAAATCCCGAAACAGTCTGCTTTTTCAGCCCACGGATTCTGCCGCTGAAGATTTTATGAAGTCTCACGTGGAGGCGACGATTCGGGACGTGCCATGCCTGAAAGATCTTTCCCCGTGGCTGGGTCGTAAACATCGTGACAATACTCTCACGCTGAAACGCTTTTCATCGGGCGTGGGCTTCTGGTGCCTGGGCGGGGCTGCCGCTAAAAACTACCGTGAAAAATCCGTGGACGTGGTCTGCTATGACGAACTTTCCTCGTTCGAACCGGATGTCGAAAAAGAGGGTTCGCCAACCCTGCTTGGGGATAAACGTATTGAGGGCTCTGTATGGCCCAAATCCATTCGCGGCTCGACGCCTAAAATCAAAGGCACCTGCCAGATCGAAAAAGCGGCCAACGAGTCGGCGCATTTTATGCGTTTTTATGTGCCCTGCCCGCACTGTGGGGAGGAGCAGTATCTGAAATTTGGCGATGAGTCCACGCCTTTTGGGCTTAAATGGGAGAAGGACAGTCCCGAAAGTGTTTTCTACCTCTGTGAACATCATGGCTGCGTGATCCATCAGTCTGAACTGGACCAGAGCAACGGGCGGTGGATCTGTGAAAACACGGGCATGTGGACCCGTGACGGTCTGACGTTTTTCAGCGCTGCGGGTAATGAAATTCCGCCGCCGCGCTCCATCACGTTCCATATCTGGACGGCGTACAGTCCGTTCACCACCTGGGTACAGATAGTCTATGACTGGCTGGATGCACTGAAAGATCCCAACGGCCTGAAAACCTTTGTGAACACCACGCTGGGCGAGACCTGGGAAGAGGCCGTGGGCGAAAAACTTGATCACCAGGTGCTGATGGATAAGGTCGTGCATTATACGGCGGCGGTACCTGCCCGGGTGGTTTATCTGACGGCGGGCATTGACTCGCAGCGAAACCGTTTTGAGATGTATGTCTGGGGATGGGCTCCGGGAGAGGAAGCCTTTCTGGTGGATAAAATCATCATTATGGGGCGTCCCGATGAGGAAGAGACGCTGTTACGTGTGGATGCGGCGATCAACAAAAAATACCGCCATGCAGACGGAACCGAAATGACTATTTCCCGTGTCTGCTGGGACATCGGGGGGATCGATGGCGAAATCGTTTATCAGAGGTCAAAAAAACACGGTGTTTTCCGGGTGCTGCCGGTAAAAGGCGCATCTGTCTATGGCAAGCCGGTGATCACCATGCCAAAAACCCGCAATCAGCGGGGCGTGTATCTGTGTGAAGTGGGGACGGACACCGCAAAAGAAATTCTCTATGCCCGTATGAAAGCCGATCCCACGCCTGTGGATGAAGCCACGTCGTATGCCATCCGTTTTCCTGATGATCCGGATATTTTTTCGCAGACAGAGGCGCAGCAACTGGTCGCGGAAGAGCTTGTGGAGAAGTGGGAAAAAGGAAAGATGCGTCTGCTGTGGGATAACAAAAAGCGGCGTAACGAAGCGCTGGACTGCCTGGTGTATGCCTACGCGGCATTACGTGTGTCCGTGCAACGCTGGCAGCTTGATCTGGCTGTACTGGCAAAATCCCGGGAAGAAGAGACGACCCGGCCAACCCTTAAAGAACTGGCAGCGAAGCTGTCCGGAGGAGTGAATGGTTACAGTCGCTGAACTACAGGCGCTGCGTCAGGCGCGCCTTGATTTATTAACCGGTAAACGGGTGGTGTCTGTCCAGAAAGATGGTCGCAGAATTGAATATACGGCGGCTTCTCTGGATGAGCTTAACCGGGCGATCAATGATGCGGAGTCGGTACTGGGGACAACCCGGTGTCGCCGTCGTCCGCTGGGAGTGAGGTTATGAAACGAACGCCTGTCCTGATTGATGTGAACGGCGTTCCGCTTCGTGAGAGTCTCAGCTACAACGGGGGCGGTGCAGGATTTGGCGGGCAAATGGCTGAGTGGTTGCCACCGGCGCAGAGTGCCGATGCGGCCCTGCTGCCCGCGTTGCGTCTGGGGAATGCCCGGGCAGATGATCTGGTGCGCAATAACGGAATAGCGGCTAATGCGGTGGCTCTGCATAAGGATCACATTGTCGGGCATATGTTTCTGATCAGCTACCGTCCGAACTGGCGCTGGCTGGGGATGCGGGAGACCGCAGCAAAAAGCTTTGTCGATGAGGTGGAGGCGGCCTGGTCGGAATACGCCGAAGGGATGTTTGGCGAGATCGACGTGGAAGGAAAACGCACGTTCACGGAATTTATCCGTGAAGGTGTGGGCGTTCATGCGTTTAACGGCGAAATCTTTGTGCAGCCGGTCTGGGATACGGAAACCACGCAGTTATTCCGTACGCGTTTTAAAGCCGTGAGTCCGAAACGGGTGGACACGCCTGGACACGGTATGGGGAACCGTTTTCTGCGGGCCGGTGTGGAGGTCGATCGATATGGCCGTGCCGTCGCGTACCATATTTGTGAGGATGATTTTCCGTTCTCTGGTAGTGGACGATGGGAACGGATCCCGCGTGAACTTCCCACCGGGCGTCCGGCCATGCTGCATATTTTCGAGCCGGTGGAGGACGGGCAGACCCGTGGGGCTAATCAGTTTTACAGCGTCATGGAACGGCTGAAGATGCTCGATTCCCTGCAGGCAACACAGCTTCAGTCGGCCATAGTGAAGGCGATGTATGCAGCGACGATTGAAAGTGAACTTGATACCGAAAAGGCCTTTGAATATATCGCCGGCGCGCCACAGGAGCAGAAGGATAATCCGCTTATTAATATTCTGGAGAAGTTTTCCAGCTGGTATGACACGAATAACGTGACACTGGGCGGTGTCAAAATTCCGCACCTTTTCCCTGGTGATGATCTGAAACTACAGACTGCGCAGGATTCAGACAATGGATTTTCGGCGCTTGAACTGGCGCTGCTGCGGTATATCGCCGCCGGTCTTGGCGTTTCCTACGAACAGTTGTCCCGTGATTACTCGAAGGTCAGTTACTCAAGTGCCCGCGCCTCCGCCAATGAGTCGTGGCGCTATTTTATGGGGCGGCGAAAATTTATTGCGGCCCGGCTGGCCACGCAGATGTTTTCCTGCTGGCTGGAAGAGGCACTTCTTCGGGGGATTATTCGTCCGCCACGGGCACGTTTTGATTTTTATCAGGCGCGATCAGCCTGGTCACGGGCAGAGTGGATTGGTGCCGGAAGAATGGCCATTGACGGGCTCAAGGAAGTCCAGGAATCAGTGATGCGCATTGAGGCCGGACTGAGCACGTATGAGAAAGAGCTGGCGCTGATGGGCGAGGATTATCAGGACATTTTCCGCCAGCAGGTCAGGGAATCTGCAGAGCGGGAAAAAGCCGGACTCTCACGTCCGGTGTGGATAGCGCAGGCGTATCAGCAGCAGATAGCGGAGAGTCGTAGGCCGGAAGAGGAGACAACACCACGTGAGACGTAATCTTTCACACATTATTGCCGCAGCATTCAATGAACCGCTGCTTCTGGAGCCCGCCTATGCGCGGGTTTTCTTTTGCGCGCTCGGGCGCGAGATGGGGGCAGCAAGTCTTTCGGTACCACAACAGCAGGTACAGTTTGATGCTCTCGGAATGCTGGCTGAAACGGACGAGTACATGGCCGGAGGTAAACGACCGGCCCGTGTTTACCGGGTGGTGAACGGTATTGCGGTACTGCCGGTGACCGGCACGCTGGTGCACCGGCTGGGGGGGATGCGGCCATTTTCCGGAATGACTGGCTATGACGGTATTGTCGCCTGTCTTCAGCAGGCAATGGCAGATAGCCAGGTGCGGGGCATACTGCTGGACATTGACAGTCCGGGCGGGCAGGCCGCCGGCGCGTTTGACTGCGCTGACATGATTTACCGCCTCCGTCAGCAGAAGCCGGTCTGGGCACTGTGCAATGACACGGCCTGTTCTGCAGCCATGCTGCTGGCGTCGGCCTGCTCCCGACGGCTGGTTACCCAGACATCCCGTATCGGTTCCATTGGCGTGATGATGAGCCATGTCAGCTATGCCGGTCATCTGGCGCAGGCCGGTGTGGATATCACGCTGATTTATGCCGGGGCGCACAAGGTGGATGGCAATCAGTTTGAAGCGTTGCCGGCAGAGGTTCGCCAGGATATGCAGCAGCGGATTGATGCGGCGCACCGGATGTTTGCCGAAAAAGTGGCGATGTTTACCGGTCTGTCTGTTGATGCAGTCACAGGAACAGAGGCCGCTGTTTTTGAAGGTCAGTCCGGCATTGAGGCCGGGCTGGCGGATGAATTAATCAATGCGTCGGATGCCATCAGTGTGATGGCCACGGCGCTGAACAGTAATGTCAGAGGAGGCACTATGCCGCAATTAACTGCAACGGAAGCCGCCGCGCAGGAGAACCAGCGAGTGATGGGGATCCTGACATGCCAGGAAGCGAAAGGACGTGAACAGCTTGCCACGATGCTGGCAGGACAACAGGGCATGAGCGTTGAACAGGCCCGGGCGATTCTGGCCGCGGCGGCACCGCAGCAGCCGGTGGCATCCACGCAGAGTGAAGCCGATCGCATTATGGCGTGTGAAGAAGCGAACGGTCGTGAACAACTGGCAGCAACGCTGGCGGCGATGCCGGAGATGACGGTGGAAAAAGCCCGCCCGATCCTGGCTGCTTCACCGCAGGCGAATGCCGGACCATCACTCCGTGATCAGATCATGGCACTGGATGAGGCAAAAGGGGCTGAGGTGCAGGCTGAACAGCTGGCTGCCTGCCCGGGAATGACTGTGGAGTGCGCCCGGGCTGTGCTGGCTGCGGGATCAGGTAAGGCAGAACCGGTCTCTGCATCCACAACCGCCATGTTTGAACATTTCATGGCGAACCATTCACCGGCTGCGGTCCAGGGGGGCGTGTCACAGGCGTCAGAAGACGGTGATGCGGACGTGAAAATGCTCATGGCCATGCCATGAAGCCAGTGCTGACCATCAATAGGAGGTTTTAACAATATGGTGACGAAAACCATCACTGAACAGCGTGCGGAAGTACGTATTTTTGCCGGTAATGATCCGGCTCATACCGCCACAGGCAGCAGCGGGATTTCTTCTGCAACACCGGCTCTGACGCCCCTGATGCTGGATGAAGCCACCGGGAAACTGGTGGTCTGGGACGGACAGAAAGCCGGTAGTGCGGTTGGCATACTGGTACTGCCGCTTGAAGGCACAGAGACGGTGCTGACCTATTACAAGTCGGGGACCTTTGCGACGGAGGCAATCCGCTGGCCTGACAGTGTGGATGAACACAAAAAGGCCAACGCCTTTGCTGGCAGTGCCCTGAGTCACGCGGCGCTGCCGTAACACGTTATCAGGCCACCGCGCTGGCCTGACTGATTTCTGAATGAAAGGAACTGATTTATGGGATTGTTTACGACCCGCCAGTTACTCGGTTATACCGAACAAAAAGTGAAATTCCGTGCGCTGTTTCTGGAGCTGTTTTTCCGCCGTACGGTGAATTTCCACACCGAAGAGGTGATGCTGGACAAAATTACCGGAAAAACGCCGGTGGCGGCCTATGTCTCCCCAATCGTTGAAGGAAAAGTGCTTCGCCATCGCGGTGGTGAAACCCGCGTGTTACGTCCGGGCTACGTCAAGCCCAAACACGAATTTAATTACCAGCAGGCGGTTGAGCGCCTTCCTGGTGAAGATCCGGCTCAGCTGAACGACCCGGCCTACCGTCGTCTGCGTATCATTACCGATAACCTCAAACAGGAAGAGCACGCCATTGTCCAGGTGGAAGAAATGCAGGCGGTGAATGCCGTGCTGTATGGCAAATACACCATGGAAGGGGATCAGTTTGATACTGTCGAGGTGGATTTCGGGCGCTCTGAAGGAAATAACATTGAGCAGGCTGACGGTAAAAAATGGTCTGAGCAGGACCGTGATACGTTTGATCCGACGCATGATATTGACCTCTACTGCGATCAGGCCAGCGGCCTTGTGAATATCGCCATTATGGACGGTACGGTCTGGCGTCTGCTGAATGGCTTTAAGCTGTTCCGCGAAAAACTGGATACCCGTCGCGGCTCAAATTCACAACTCGAAACGGCAGTGAAAGACCTGGGGGCGGTGGTGTCCTTCAAGGGGTATTACGGCGATCTGGCCATTGTGGTGGCGAAAACGTCTTATGTGGCAGAGGACGGTACCGAAAAACGTTATCTGCCGGAGGGCACACTGGTCCTGGGGAATACGGCAGCAGAGGGCATTCGTTGCTATGGTGCCATTCAGGATGCGCAGGCGTTGTCCGAAGGTGTGGTGGCCTCTTCCCGTTATCCGAAACACTGGCTGACCGTGGGCGATCCGGCCCGTGAATTCACCATGACGCAGTCCGCACCGCTGATGGTGCTGCCGGATCCGGATGAGTTTGTGGTGGTACAGGTGAAATAATCCGTGAGCGGGGGCGAAATGCCCCCGTGTCTTTTTTCACAGGAGGCTGAGATGGCAACAAAAGAAGAAAATCTGAATCGTCTTCGTCAACTGGCTGGCCTGCTGGGGCGCGAGGCGGATATGTCGGGGAGTGCTGCGGATATTGCTCAACGTGTGTCTGAGTGGGAAGAGGAGCTTGCTGTTTCCCCGGAGGGCATTATGCACTCTGATGAGAGCGGGGCTGATCAAAATCACACAGACGATGGTGAGCAGTTGCACAACACTGATGCTACGGATGATGTTAAAGCGGTCCGTGTGCGGAAATGCCTGCATGTGATGGGGTATTGCCCGGAGACAGGCCGTCCCGTTGAACTGACGTACCGGGGCATGCGTGTTATGGTGCCATCACCACTGGCGACAGCCATGATACAGCACGGAACGGCTGAGCATGCGTGATTTTCAGAATGCCTTTGATGCTGCCCTTGCCGGGGTGGACAGCACGATTGTTGAAGTGATGGGGCTCTGTGCGCAGTTCACCTCGGGAGCACAGCGTGGAAGCGAAGTTCAGGGGGTTTTTGACGATCCGGAGTCGCTGGGTTTTGCCGGTGGCGGGGTCCGTATTGAAGGAAGCAGCCCGTCATTATTTGTGCGGACGGATACGGTGCGTGCCGTGCGGCGTGGTGACACGCTGACCATTAACGGCGAGATGTTCTGGGTGGATCGTGTTTCTCCGGATGACGGGGGAAGCTGTTATCTCTGGCTCAACCGTGGGCAACCACCCGCTGTTAACCGGCGACGATAAACGCAGGGTGAAATTATGGCGATAAAAGGGCTTGATCAGGCGATTGATAATCTGAGCCGGGTTCGTAAAAACGCCATTCCGGCGGCTTCAGCAATGACGATTAACCGCGTGGCCACAACGGCGATTAATCAGTCTTCGTCACAGGTTGCCCGGGAAACCAGGGTGAGACGGAAACTGGTTAAGGAACGGTCCAGACTGAAACGGGCGACGGTCAGAAATCCGAATGCCAGAATTATCGTTAACCGCGGTGATCTCCCTGTGATTAAGCTGGGGATCAGAATGCTGGGGCGTCGTCCGGACAGCATACTCAAAGCCGGTCAGCATCGTTATCAGCGGGCATTTATCCAGCGATTAAATAATGGGCGCTGGCATGTTATGCAACGTCTTCCCCAGGCCAGATATGAGGAGGGCAATGACGACAAGGGCAGGAAAAAGCGTAATCGCCTTCCCATTCAGGTGGTGAAAATCCCGATGGCGGCCCCACTGAAACAGGCATTTGATGAGAATGTTGACCGTATCCGGCGTGAACGCCTGCCCGGAGAACTGGCATCCGCGCTGAAACAACAACTGAGGATTGCGATAAAACGATGAAACACACTGACATTCGTGCCGCAGTGCTGGATGCACTCGAGCAGCATGAACACGGGGCGACGCTGTTTGATGGTCGCCCCGTTGTTTTTGACGAAGAGGATTTTCCGGCGATCGCGGTTTATCTGACGGATGCAGAGTATACCGGTGAAGAGCTGGATGCAGATACCTGGCGGGCCACGCTGCATATTGAGGTGTTTTTACCGGCACAGGTACCGGATTCAGAGCTTGATCAGTGGATGGAAAGCCGGATTTACCCGGCGATGACCGCGATCCCGGCACTGGCAGGACTGATTACCACGATGGTTACGCAGGGCTATGAGTATCGTCGTGATGACGATATGGCGTTATGGAGTTCTGCAGATCTGACTTATTCCATTACATACGAGATGTGAGGACGATATGGCAACACCAAATCCCCTTGAGCCGGTAAAAGGTGCCGGTACCACTCTGTGGGTTTACAACGGCAAGGGTGATGCTTATGCAAACCCGTTGTCAGACGATGACTGGCAGCGACTGGCTAAGGTGAAGGATCTGACGCCGGGCGAGATGACGGCAGAATCCTACGATGATAACTACCTGGATGATGAAGACGCGGACTGGACCGCGACCGGGCAGGGGCAGAAATCTGCAGGTGATACCAGTTTTACGCTGGCCTGGAAACCGGGAGAGGAAGGCCAGAAAGGGCTTATAGGCTGGTTTGAAAGCGGCGATGTCCGGGCCTATAAAATCCGTTTTCCGAATGGCACGGTGGATGTGTTTCGTGGCTGGGTCAGCAGTATCGGTAAGGCCGTGACGGCGAAAGAAGTGATCACCCGCACGGTGAAAGTCACTAACGTGGGTAAACCTTCTGTAGCGGAAGAACGCAGCAAAATTACGCCGGTCAGTGCGATTAAGGTGACGCCTACATCCGGTACGGTGGCAAAAGGGAAAACAACCACCCTGACGGTTTCTTTTGAGCCGGAAAGTGCAACCGACAAGACGTTCAGAGCGGTTTCCGCCGATCCGTCGAAAGCCACCATTAGTGTGAAAGATATGACAATTACGGTAAACGGCGTGGCGACAGGTAAGGTGCAGATCCCTGTGGTGAGCGGAAATGGTCAGTTCGCCGCAGTGGCTCAAGTCACCGTTACTGAAGCGGGCGCTGCAGGGTAAACGGAGGTAATACATGTTTCTGAAAACAGAACAATTTGAATATAACGGTGTGTCTGTCACGCTTTCCGAATTGTCTGCGCTGCAGCGTATCGAGCATCTTGCCCTCCTGAAACGGCGTGCAGAACAGGCAGAATCCAGCGGCAACCTGCAGGTAAGCGTGGAAGATCTCGTCAGAACCGGCGCGTTTCTGGTGGCGATGTCCCTGTGGCATAACCATCCGCAGAAAACGGGGTCACCGTCAATGAATGAGGCCGTGATGAAGATAGAGCAGGAAGTGCTCACCACCTGGCCTGCCGATGCCATTGCCCGGGCGGAAGACGTGGTGTTGTGCCTGTCCGGGATGATCGAAGCTGTTCGTCCGGATACTGATATTACTGAAGTGGCGAAAAATAACACGCTGACTGATGATGATTTTTCTGCGGGAAAGTCTTCGACGGCGAGCTGAACTTTGCCCTCAGACTGGCGCGTGAGATGGGGAGACCCGACTGGCGCGCCATGCTTGCCGGGATGACATCCACCGAATATGCCGACTGGCACCGTTTTTACCGCACGCATTATTTTCAGGATACCCAGCTGGATATGCATTTTTCCGGGCTGACGTACGCTGTACTCAGCCTGTTTTTTTGCGATCCGGATATGCATCCCTCTGATTTCAGTCTGCTTGTCCCCCGGCATGAGGAAGAGCAGGTGGAGAGGCCGGATGAGGACAAAATGCTGATGCAGAAAGCGGCAGGACTTGCCGGAGGCGTCCGGTTCGGTGGGGACGGAGGGCGCGATATTTTATCGTCTGCGGATGTGGCGGATGTCATGGTGGATGATGCCGCATTAATGATGGCTTCAGCGGGGATTCCGGGAGGTGTGAGATATGTCCCAGCCGGTTGGTGATCTTGTTATTGACCTGAGTCTGGATGCTGTCCGTTTCGATGAGCAGATGAGCCGGGTAAGGCGTCATTTTTCAGGTCTGGATACCGACGCCAGAAAAACCGCCAGTGCTGTTGAACAGGGCCTGAGCCGCCAGGCGCTGGCTGCACAAAAAGCCGGGATTTCCGTCGGGCAGTATAAAGCGGCCATGCGAACCCTGCCCGCACAGTTTACGGATATCGCCACGCAGCTTGCCGGTGGTCAGAATCCCTGGCTGATCCTGCTGCAACAGGGCGGTCAGGTGAAGGACTCCTTCGGCGGGATGATCCCCATGTTCAGGGGGCTTGCCGGTGCGATCACCCTGCCGATGGTCGGGGTCACCTCGCTGGCGGTGGCGACAGGTGCGCTGGTGTACGCCTGGTACCAGGGAGATTCCACGCTTTCAGCGTTTAATAAAACCCTGGTTCTTTCCGGTAATCAGTCCGGACTGACTGCCGATCGCATGCTGACGCTCTCCAGAGCCGGACAGGCCGCAGGGCTGACGTTTAACCAGGCGAGTGAGTCACTGGCAGCCATGGTGAATGCCGGTGTGCGTGGTGGTGAACAGTTTGATGCCATCAACCAGAGTGTCGCGCGTTTTGCTTCTGCATCCGGTGTGGAGGTGGACAAGGTTGCAGAGGCTTTCGGAAAACTGACCACTGACCCGACGTCGGGGCTGATTGCGATGGCGAAGCAGTTCCATAACGTGACGGCGGAGCAGATTGCGTATGTTGCTCAGTTGCAGCGTTCCGGCGATGAAGCCGGGGCATTGCAGGCGGCGAACGAGGCCGCAACGAAAGGGTTTGATGACCAGACCCGCCGCCTGAAAGAGAACATGGGCACGCTGGAGACCTGGGCAGACAGGACAGCGCGGGCATTCAAATCCATGTGGGATGCGGTGCTGGATATTGGTCGTCCTGATACCGCGCAGGAGATGCTGATTAAGGCAGAGGCTGCGTTTAAGAAAGCAGACGACATCTGGAATCTGCGCAAGGATGATTATTTTGTTAACGATGAAGCGCGGGCGCGTTACTGGGATGATCGTGAAAAGGCCCGTCTTGCGCTTGAAGCCGCCCGAAAGAAGGCTGAGCAGCAGACTCAACAGGACAAAAATGCGCAGCAGCAGAGCGATACCGAAGCGTCACGGCTGAAATATACCGAAGAGGCGCAGAAGGCTTACGAACGCCTGCAGACACCGCTGGAGAAATATACCGCCCGCCAGGAAGAACTGAACAAGGCACTGAAAGACGGGAAAATCCTGCAGGCAGATTACAACACGCTGATGGCGGCGGCGAAAAAGGATTATGAAGCGACGCTGAAAAAGCCGAAACAGTCCGGCGTGAAGGTGTCTGCGGGCGATCGTCAGGAAGACAGTGCTCATGCTGCCCTGCTGACGCTTCAGGCTGAACTCCGGACGTTGGAGAAGCATGCCGGAGCAAATGAGAAAATCAGCCAGCAGCGCCGGGATTTGTGGAAAGCGGAAAATCAGTTCGCAGTACTGGAGGAGGCAGCACAACGTCGCCAGCTGTCTGCACAGGAGAAATCCCTGCTGGCGCATAAAGATGAGACGCTGGAGTACAAACGCCAGCTGGCTGCACTTGGCGACAAGGTTACGTATCAGGAGCGCCTGAACGCGCTGGCGCAGCAGGCGGATAAATTCGCACAGCAGCAACGGGCAAAACGGGCCGCCATTGATGCGAAAAGCCGGGGGCTGACTGACCGGCAGGCAGCGCGGGAAGCCACGGAACAGCGCCTGAAGGAGGAGTATGGCGATAATCCGCTGGCGCTGAATAACGTCATGTCAGAGCAGAAAAAGACCTGGGTGGCTGAAGACCAGCTTCGCGGGAGCTGGATGGCAGGCCTGAAGTCCGGCTGGAGTGAGTGGGAAGAGAGCGCCACGGACAGTATGTCGCAGGTAAAAAGTGCAGCCACGCAGACCTTTGATGGTATTGCACAGAATATGGCGGCGATGCTGACCGGTAGTGAGCAGAACTGGCGCAGCTTCACCCGTTCCGTGCTGTCCATGATGACAGAAATTCTGCTTAAGCAGGCAATGGTGGGGATTGTCGGGAGTATCGGCAGCGCCATTGGCGGGGCTGTTGGTGGCGGCGCATCCGCGTCAGGCGGTACAGCCATTCAGGCCGCTGCGGCGAAATTCCATTTTGCAACTGGAGGATTTACGGGAACCGGCGGCAAATATGAGCCAGCGGGGATTGTTCACCGTGGTGAATTTGTCTTCACGAAGGAGGCAACCAGCCGGATTGGCGTGGGGAATCTCTACCGGCTGATGCGCGGCTATGCCACCGGCGGTTATGTCGGTACACCGGGCAGCATGGCAGACAGCCGGTCGCAGGCGTCCGGGACGTTTGAGCAGAATAACCATGTGGTGATTAACAACAACGGCACGAACGGGCAGATTGGGCCACAGGCGCTGAAGGCTGTGTATGACATGGCCCGCAAGGGTGCCCGTGATGAAATTCAGGCACAGATGCGTGATGGTGGCTTGTTATCCGGAGGTGGACGATGAAAACCTTCCGCTGGAAAGTGAAACCCGGGATGGATGTGACATCGGCTCCTTCCGTCAGGGAGGTGCGCTTTGGTGATGGCTATTCCCAGCGTGCGCCTGCCGGGCTGAATGCCGACCTGAAAACGTACAGCGTGACGCTTTCTGTTCCCCGTTGGGAGGCCACGGCGCTGGAGTCGTTTCTGGCTGAGCACGGGGGCTGGAAGGCCTTTCTGTGGACGCCGCCTTATGGTTACAGGCAGATAAAGGTGACCTGCGCAAAATGGTCGTCGCAGGTCAGTATGTTGCGTGTTGAGTTCAGCGCAGAGTTTAAACAGGTGGTGAACTGATGCAGGATATCCGACAGGAAACACTGAATGAATGCACCCGTGCGGAGCAGTCGGCCAGCGTGGTGCTCTGGGAAATCGATCTGACAGAGGTCGGTGGCGAGCGTTATTTTTTCTGTAATGAGCAGAACGAAAAAGGTGAGCCGGTCACCTGGCAGGGGCGACAGTATCAGGCGTATCCCATTCAGGGGAGCGGTTTTGAACTGAATGGCAAAGGCACCAGTACGCGCCCCACGCTGACGGTTTCTAACCTGTACGGTATGGTCACCGGGATGGTGGAAGATCTGCAGAGTCTGGTCGGCGGAACGGTGGTCAGGCGTAAGGTTTACGCCCGTTTTCTGGATGCGGTGAATTTCGTCAACGGAAACAGCGATGCCGATCCGGAGCAGGAGGTGATCAGCCGCTGGCGCATTGAGCAGTGCAGCGAACTGAGCGCGGTGAGTGCCTCTTTTGTACTGTCCACGCCGACGGAAACGGACGGCGCTGTTTTTCCGGGACGTATCATGCTGGCCAACACCTGCACCTGGACCTATCGCGGCGATGAGTGCGGTTATCACGGTCCGGCGGTCGCGGATGAATATGACCAGCCAACGTCCGATATCACGAAGGATAAATGCAGCAAATGCCTGAGTGGCTGTAAGTTTCGCAATAACGTCGGCAACTTTGGCGGCTTCCTTTCCATTAACAAACTTTCGCAGTAAATCCCATGACACAGACAGAATCAGCGATTCTGGCGCACGCCCGGCGATGTGCGCCAGCGGAGTCGTGCGGCTTCGTGGTGAGAACGCCGGAGGGGGAAAGATATTTTCCCTGCGTGAATATCTCCGGTGAGCCGGAGGATTATTTCCGGATGTCGCCGGAGGACTGGCTGCAGGCAGAAATGCAGGGTGAGATAGTCGCGCTGGTCCACAGCCACCCCGGTGGTCTGCCCTGGCTGAGTGAGGCCGACCGGCGGCTGCAGGTGCAGAGTGATTTGCCGTGGTGGCTGGTCTGCCGGGGGACGATTCATAAGTTCCGCTGTGTGCCGCATCTCACCGGGCGGCGCTTTGAGCACGGGGTGACGGACTGTTACACGCTGTTCCGGGATGCTTATCATCTGGCGGGGATTGAGATGCCGGATTTTACGCGGGAGGATGACTGGTGGCGTCACGGTCAGAATCTCTATCTGGATAATCTGGAGGCAGCGGGGCTGTATCAGGTGCCGTTGTCAGCGGCGCAGCCGGGCGATGTGCTGCTGTGCTGCTTTGGTTCATCGGTGCCGAATCATGCCGCTATTTACTGTGGTGATGGCGAGCTGCTGCACCATATTCCTGAACAACTGAGCAAACGAGAGAGGTATACCGACAAATGGCAGCGACGCACACACTCCCTCTGGCGTCACCGGGCATGGCACGCATCTGCCTTTACGGGGATTTACAACGATTTGGCCGCCGCATCGATCTTCGTGTGAAAACGGGGGCTGAAGCTATCCGGGCGCTGGCCACACAGCTCCCGGCGTTTCGTCAGAAACTGAATGACGGCTGGTATCAGGTACGGATTGCCGGGCGGGATGTCAGCACGTCCGGATTAACGGCGCAGTTACATGAGACTCTGCCTGATGGCGCTGTGATTCATATTGTTCCCAGAGTCGCCGGGGCCAAGTCAGGTGGTGTATTCCAGATTGTCCTGGGAGCTGCCGCCATTGCCGGATCATTCTTTACTGCCGGAGCCACCCTTGCAGCATGGGGGGCAGCCATTGGGGCCGGTGGTATGACCGGCATCCTGTTTTCTCTCGGTGCCAGTATGGTGCTCGGTGGTGTGGCGCAGATGCTCGCACCGAAAGCCAGGACGCCCACAGCGACCAGCACGGATAACGGTAAGCAGAACACCTATTTCTCTTCACTGGATAACATGGTTGCCCAGGGCAATGTTTTGCCTGTTCTGTACGGTGAAATGCGCGTGGGGTCACGCGTGGTTTCTCAGGAGATCAGCACGGCAGACGAAGGGGACGGTGGTCAGGTTGTGGTGATTGGTCGCTGATGCAAAATGTTTTATGTGAAACCGCCTGCGGGCGGTTTTGTCGTTTATGGAGCGTGAGGAATGGGTAAAGGCAGCAGTAAGGGGCATACCCCGCGCGAAGCGAAGGACAACCTGAAGTCCACGCAGTTGCTGAGTGTGATCGATGCCATCAGCGAAGGGCCGATAGAAGGTCCGGTGGATGGATTAAAAAGCGTGCTGCTGAACAGTACACCGGTGCTGGACAGTGAGGGAAATACCAACATCTCCGGCGTCACGGTGGTGTTCCGGGCAGGTGAGCAGGAGCAGACACCGCCGGAGGGATTTGAATCCTCCGGTTCCGAGACGGTGCTGGGTACGGAAGTGAAATATGACACGCCGATCACCCGCACCATTACGTCTGCAAACATCGACCGTCTGCGCTTTACCTTCGGTGTGCAGGCACTGGTGGAAACCACTTCAAAGGGGGACCGTAATCCGTCGGAAGTCCGCCTGCTGGTTCAGATACAGCGTAACGGTGGCTGGGTGACGGAAAAAGACATAACCATTAAGGGCAAAACCACCTCGCAGTATCTGGCCTCGGTGGTGGTGGATAACCTGCCTCCGCGCCCGTTCAATATCCGGATGCGCAGGATGACACCGGACAGCACCACAGACCAGCTGCAGAACAAAACGCTCTGGTCGTCATACACCGAAATCATCGATGTGAAACAGTGCTACCCGAACACGGCACTGGTCGGCGTGCAGGTGGACTCGGAACAGTTCGGCAGCCAGCAGGTGAGCCGTAATTATCATCTTCGCGGGCGCATTCTGCAGGTGCCGTCGAACTATAACCCGCAGACGCGGCAATACATCGGTATCTGGGACGGGACGTTTAAACCGGCATACAGCAACAACATGGCCTGGTGTCTGTGGGATATGCTGACCCACCCGCGCTACGGCATGGGTAAACGTCTTGGTGCGGCAGATGTGGATAAATGGGCGCTGTATGTCATCGGCCAGAATTGCGACCAGTCGGTGCCGGACGGTTTTGGCGGCACGGAGCCGCGCATCACCTGTAACGCTTACCTGACCACACAGCGCAAGGCGTGGGATGTGCTCAGTGATTTCTGCTCGGCGATGCGCTGTATGCCGGTATGGAACGGGCAGACGCTGACGTTCGTGCAGGACCGGCCATCGGATAAGGTGTGGACCTATAACCGCAGTAATGTGGTGATGCCGGAAGATGGCGCGCCGTTCCGCTACAGCTTCAGCGCCCTGAAGGACCGTCATAATGCCGTTGAGGTGAACTGGATTGACCCGGATAACGGCTGGGAGACGGCGACAGAGCTTGTGGAGGACACGCGGGCCATTGCCCGTTACGGTCGTAATGTCACGAAGATGGACGCCTTTGGCTGTACCAGCCGGGGGCAGGCACACCGAGCCGGGCTGTGGCTGATTAAAACGGAGCTGCTGGAAACGCAGACCGTGGACTTTAGCGTGGGTGCTGAAGGGCTTCGCCATGTACCGGGCGATGTCATTGAAATCTGCGATGATGACTATGCCGGTATCAGCACCGGCGGGCGCGTGCTGGCGGTGAACAGCCAGACCCGGACGCTGACGCTCGACCGTGAAATCACGCTGCCATCCTCCGGCACCACGCTGATAAGCCTGGTTGACGGGCAGGGTAATCCGGTGAGCGTGGAGGTTCAGTCCGTCACCGACGGCGTGAAGGTGAAAGTGAGCCGGGTTCCTGACGGCGTTGCCGAATACAGCGTGTGGGGGCTGAAGCTGCCGACGCTGCGCCAGCGCCTGTTCCGCTGTGTGAGTATCCGTGAGAATGACGACGGTACGTATGCCATCACCGCCGTGCAGCATGTACCGGCAAAAGAGGCCATCGTGGATAACGGGGCGCACTTTGACGGCGACCAGAGCGGAACGGTAAACGGTGTCACGCCGCCAGCAGTACAGCACCTGACCGCAGAAGTCACCGCAGACAGCGGGGAATACCAGGTGCTGGCGCGCTGGGATACGCCGAAGGTGGTGAAGGGGGTGAGCTTTATGCTTCGCCTGACCGTGGCAGCGGATGACGGCAGTGAGCGGCTGGTCAGCACGGCCCGGACGACGGAAACCACATACCGCTTCACGCAACTGGCGCTGGGAAACTACAGGCTGACAGTCCGGGCGGCAAATGCCTGGGGGCAGCAGGGCGATCCGGCATCGGTATCGTTCCGTATTGCCGCACCGGCAGCGCCGTCGCGGATTGAGCTGACGCCGGGCTATTTTCAGATCACCGCCACGCCGCATCTTGCCGTTTATGATCCGACGGTACAGTTTGAGTTCTGGTTCTCGGAAAAGCGGGTTGCGGATATCAGGCAGGTTGAAACTACAGCCCGCTATCTTGGCACGGCGCTGTACTGGATAGCTGCCAGTATCAATATCAAGCCGGGCCATGATTATTATTTTTATATCCGCAGTGTGAATACTGTTGGCAAATCGGCATTCGTGGAGGCTGTCGGTCGGGCGAGCGATGATGCGGAAGGTTACCTGGATTTTTTCAAAGGCCAGATAACCGAATCCCATCTCGGCAAGGAGCTGCTGGAAAAAGTCGAGCTGACGGAGGATAACGCCAGCAAACTGGAGGAGTTCTCGAAAGAGTGGAAAGACGCCAACGATAAATGGAATGCCATGTGGGGTGTCAAAATTGAGCAGACCGAAGACGGCAAACATTATGTCGCGGGGCTTGGCCTCAGCATGGAGGATACAGAGGAAGGCAAACTGAGCCAGTTCCTGGTTGCCGCTAACCGTATCGCGTTTATTGACCCGGCAAACGGGAATGAAACGCCGATGTTTGTGGCGCAGGGCAACCAGATATTCATGAACGAAGTGTTCCTGAAGTATCTGACGGCTCCCACCATTACCAGCGGCGGCAATCCGCCGGTATTTTCCCTGACACCGGACGGGCGGCTGACGGCGAAAAATGCCGATATCAGCGGTAACGTGAATGCGAACTCCGGGACGCTCAATAATGTCACGATTAACCAGAACTGTCGGATTATGGGAAAACTGTCTGCCAACCAGATTGAAGGTGATATTGTCAAAACGGTGGGAAAAGCCTTTCCGAGAAATGGCAGTTATGCCAGCGGTACAATAACGGTCACTGTGTACGATGACCAGGCTTTTGACCGTCAGATAGTAATCCCACCCGTTCTGTTTCGCGGTGGTAAGCATGAAAACTTCAACAGCAACAACCAACAGTCATACTGGTATTCAACCTGTAAGCTGCAGGTACTGAAGAACGGACAGGAAATCTTTCAGCAACCCGCGACGGATGTCAGCAGGGTATTTTCATCAGTCATTGATATGCCTGCCGGACACGGCCATGTCACCCTGACTTTCAATGTTTCTTCATATGGTGCTAATAACTGGACGCCAACGACCAGTATCAGCGACCTTCTTGTTGTTGTGATGAAGAAATCTACAGCCGGTATCAGTATCAGTTGAATTTTATAACCCAGATACGGGTGCCAGAAATGGCGCCTTTTTTATTTGTGGAGTGAATATGGCAGTACAGATTTCAGGCGTGCTGAAAGACGGTGCAGGAAAACCGATACAGAACTGCACCATTCAGCTCAAAGCAAAACGTAACAGCACCACGGTTGTGGTGAACACGGTGGCCTCAGAAAATCCGGATGAAGCCGGACGTTACAGCATGGATGTCGAGTATGGCCAGTACAGCGTTATCCTGCTGGTTGAAGGTTTTCCGCCTTCACATGCCGGGACCATCACCGTGTATGAGGATTCTAAGCCGGGGACGCTGAATGATTTTCTGGGGGCCATGACGGAAGAGGATGTCATGCCGGAGGCATTGCGTCGTTTTGAGGTAATGGTGGAGGATGTGGCACGCAACGCTGAAGCCGCCTCTCAGAGCGCAGCGGCAGCAAAGAAATCAGAAACAGCAGCGGCATCGTCCAGGAACGCGGCGAAAACATCAGAGACGAATGCAGGTAACAGCGCGAAAGCGGCAGCTTCTTCAAAAACAGCCGCACAAAACGCAGCAACAGCGGCAGAACGTTCAGAGACAAATGCCCGTGCGTCAGAAGAAGCCTCCGCAGACAGTGAAGAGGCTTCCCGCCGTAATGCAGAGTCAGCCGCTGAAAATGCCGGAGTCGCCACCACAAAAGCGCGGGAGGCTGCAGCAGACGCAACAAAGGCCGGGCAGAAAAAGGATGAGGCTCTGTCGGCAGCGACACGAGCTGAAAAGGCGGCAGACCGCGCAGAAGCCGCAGCGGAAGTGACTGCAGAGCCCTATGCGAATATAGTGCCGCCGCTGCCTGATGTGTGGATACCGTTTAACGATTCACTGGATATGATTGCGGGTTTTTCTCCGGGCTATAAAAAAATAGCTATTGGTGACGATGTGGTTCAGGTCGCCAGTGATAAACAGGTTAATTTCAGTCGCGCATCAACGGCAACATATATCAACAAATCTGGCGAACTGAAAACGGCGGAAATTAATGAGCCGCGATTTGAGTGTGATGGCCTGCTTATTGAGGGACAAAGAACGAACTACATGCTCAATTCGGAAAGTCCAGCCAGCTGGGGGAAGTCATCAAACATGGATGTGCCCGAAACTGGGACGGATAGTTTTGGTTTTACTTATGGAAAGTTTGTCTGCAACGATTCTCTGGTTGGGCAAACTTCGGCTATTAATATGGCATCAATTGCTGCAACAAAGTCAGTTGATGTCTCAGGCGATAACAAGTACGTGACAACCTCATGCCGTTTTAAAACAGAACGACAGGTAAGGTTACGTATACGGTTTGATAAGTATGATGGTAGTGCAACAACTTTTCTTGGCGATGCGTACATTGATACGCAAACGCTTGAAATTAATATGACAGGTGGTGCTGCCGGCAGAATTACGGCACGAGTCAGGAAGGATAAGACCACGGGCTGGATTTTTGCAGAGGCAACGATTCAGGCAATTGATGGTGAGTTAAAAATAGGCTCTCAGATACAGTATTCTCCTGAGCAGGGTGGGGCAACAGTATCTGGTGACTATATTTATCTTGCCACCCCACAAGTAGAGAATGGGCCGTGTGTATCATCATTTATTATTTCAGGAGGCAGCGCAACGACAAGAGCCAGTGATTTGGTTAGTATCCCCACCAGAAATAATCTTTATAAGTTACCATTTACTTTTTTACTTGAGATTCATAAAAACTGGGATATTGCACCAAACGCCGCACCCCGCGTGTGGGATATAGCAGCCAATACCGGGCAATCAGCAATTGCAGCAATCAACAGAGGTAGTGGTAAGTTATATATGAGTCTGTCAAACCCTTCAGGCTCGTATGTTAATAGCGCAGCGACAGATGTATTTGCAGAGAAAACCACATTTGGATGTATTGCAAAAGCTGATGGTCACTTTCATGTGGTGACAAATGGTAAAGCGGTTAATGAAGTTTATTGTGAATATAATGGGTAAGCGTAAACTGACCGCCGTATGTAGCCATCAGACGAGAATTGGTAACTTAGACGCCCATCTGATATAGACGGACATCTAAGTATGGAATTACAGGACTGGCGAAAAGAACCTCGTAAAAACTATTCGAATGAATTCAAACTTCGTATGGTGGAACTGGCATCACAACCTGGAGCTTGTGTTGCACAGATTGCACGTGAAAATGGCGTCAATGATAATGTTATTTTCAAATGGCTCAGGCTCTGGCAGAACGAAGGGCGTGTTTCGCGGCGTCTTCCGGTAACGACCTCTTCTGACACTGGCGTTGAATTATTACCTGTAGAAATAACGCCGGATGAGCAGAAAGAACCTGTGGCGGCCATTGCGCCGTCTTTATCCACTTCCACTCAGACCAGAGTCAGTGCCAGTTCCTGCAAGGTGGAATTCCGTCACGGTAACATGACGCTGGAAAATCCATCGCCAGAGCTGCTCACAGTGTTGATCCGTGAACTGACCGGGAGGGGAAGATGATCTCACTCCCATCAGGTACCCGTATCTGGCTCGTTGCCGGCGTTACCGATATGCGTAAATCCTTCAACGGACTGGGAGAACAGGTACAACATGTGCTGAATGATAATCCCTTCTCCGGTCACCTGTTTATCTTCCGTGGCCGACGGGGTGACACCGTCAAAATTCTTTGGGCTGATGCTGATGGTCTGTGCCTGTTCACCAAACGCCTGGAGGAAGGCCAGTTTATCTGGCCTGCGGTACGTGACGGCAAGGTATCCATTACCCGCTCGCAACTGGCAATGCTCCTCGATAAGCTGGACTGGCGTCAGCCAAAAACATCCAGCCGTAACTCACTGACAATGTTGTAAAAAACTCCTGACCGCATTATAAAAACGGTCATGAGTCAGAAATACCTCATTCGCATCGCAGAGCTGGAAAGGTTGCTCTCTGAGCAGGCTGAAGCCCTCCGTCAGAAAGACCAGCAACTGAGTCTGGTTGAAGAGACGGAAGCCTTCCTGCGCTCTGCACTGACACGTGCCGAAGAAAAGATCGAAGAAGATGAACGGGAAATAGAACATCTGCGGGCTCAGATAGAAAAACTGCGCCGGATGCTGTTCGGTACCCGTTCTGAAAAACTGCGTCGTGAAGTTGAACTGGCTGAGGCTCTGCTGAAACAACGTGAACAGGACAGCGATCGTTACAGTGGGCGGGAAGACGATCCTCAGGTTCCCCGCCAGTTGCGACAGTCGCGCCATCGTCGTCCGTTACCGGCACACCTTCCCCGTGAAATACACCGCCTGGAGCCAGAAGAAAGCTGTTGCCCGGAGTGTGGCGGTGAGCTGGATTATCTGGGGGAAGTCAGCGCTGAACAGCTGGAACTGGTGAGCAGTGCCCTGAAAGTGATCCGCACAGAACGGGTAAAAAAAGCCTGTACAAAATGTGACTGTATTGTTGAAGCACCGGCGCCGTCCCGCCCGATAGAGCGTGGTATCGCGGGCCCCGGATTACTTGCCCGCGTGTTAACGGGAAAATACTGCGAACATCTGCCACTGTA
>OGMN01000803.1_pt1 | contig 29588 bp, 32 predicted proteins | sample 1573211 | NCBI WGS metagenome assembly OGMN01 (sample SAMEA2581876, study PRJEB24529) | metagenome | biome: Human gut stool | place: China | collected 2011
AAATTAGTGCACTTACCGTTTTGCAATACGCAAACTTTATAAACAATAAGCCCATTGGCAGAATTAAGTATGCACTAAATTAATTCCGCCAACGGGTAAGTAATATATATATAAGTAAACACTGTAATAGTGTTACAAACGACAGTGGAATCAAATAGAATTTAACTCAAATAATATATGCGCGATTTCAAAGACATTAAAGTAGCTGTAGCCGGCACCGGCTACGTCGGACTGAGCATTGCCACGCTGCTTGCCCAGCATCATCAGGTAACAGCTGTAGATGTAGTAGCCGAAAAGGTGGAAAAACTCAACAATAAGATTTCCCCGATTCAGGACGATTATATCGAAAAATACCTGGCCGAGAAGCCATTGAACCTTGTGGCTACCCTCGATGGCAGAGCAGCTTATGCCGAAGCCGACTTTGTAGTCATTGCCGCTCCCACGAACTACGACCCGGTGAAGAACTACTTCGACACCAGCCATGTGGAAGAAGTAATCGACCTTGTGCTCGAAGTCAATCCCGATGCCGTGATGGTCATCAAATCAACCATCCCAGTTGGGTACACACGCAACCTCTATTTGAAGTATGCGCAGAAAGGAGTTAAGAAGTTCAACCTCCTCTTCTCCCCAGAGTTCCTTCGCGAGAGCAAGGCTCTTTACGACAACCTCTACCCAAGTCGTATCATCGTTGGTTATCCCAAAATCATTAACCTGCCTGAATTCGAGGCCGAAAATGCAGCCATCGAATCCGTCACCGATGTAGCCATGCTGCAAGCAGCCGCCCAAACCTTTGCCGCCCTCCTGCAAGAAGGAGCCATCAAGGAAAACGTCGACACCCTCTTTATGGGCATGAAGGAAGCCGAAGCCGTGAAACTCTTTGCCAACACCTACCTTGCCCTCCGCGTCAGCTACTTCAACGAACTCGACACCTATGCCGAAGTCAAGGGTCTTGACAGCCGTGCCATCATCGAAGGCGTCGGCCTCGACCCCCGTATCGGTACCCATTATAACAACCCCTCCTTCGGCTACGGCGGCTACTGCCTCCCCAAAGACACCAAACAGCTTCTGGCCAACTACCAGGACGTTCCGCAGAACATGATGTCGGCCATCGTGGAATCGAACCGCACGCGCAAGGACTACATTGCCGATGCAGTATTGCGCAAAGCTGGCTGGTACGACTATTCCAGCAACAATCAGTATGGCACGGAATCCACCAACTGTGTAATCGGTGTCTACCGCCTGACCATGAAGTCGAACTCCGACAACTTCCGCCAGTCGGCCATTCAGGGCATTATGAAGCGCATCAAAGCCAAAGGTGCAGAAGTAATCATCTACGAACCCACCTTAGAAAGTGGCTCCACCTTCTTCGGCAGCAAAGTAGTCAACGACCTTTCTGTCTTCAAATCACAAAGCCAAGCCATCATTGCCAACCGCTACGATGCTTGTTTGGACGATGTGCAGGATAAAGTATACACACGCGATATTTTCAGAAGAGACTAGGTATTTATATATAAGGTATGTCAACCGACCCACGAGATCAAATCATTGCTCATCTGATAGCACAGCACGAAAGTCAGCGTTTTGATTTACGTGCGATGCGTGCAGTGTATGACGATATGAAGGATTTGCTGGCCAAAAGGAAAACAGAATTGGCCAAAATGAACGATGAGTTGAAAGATATGCATGTGGAGAAAAATACCATTCGTGCTGAAATTCAGCAGGAACGTGCCTTAAAAGAAGCTTTGGAGCGTGAAAACCGTCTTCTCGAAGAAGAATTGGCTTTATCAAAAGAAGCTTCTTCAAACTTTAAACGTTCAAAGTCGGGCAAGTCTAAAGCAGCCGGTGCTTTAGGTAAGAAAACTGCTGGCAACAGGAGGAAGAATACAGATTAACTCGGCAGATTTTTTTACAAAAATCTTTGAGAGTTGCCGAGATTATTCCTCTCTTATCCTCTTGTATCGGACTAGCATAGTCCTTAACGTTAAGAATCAATCTAAATTTTTAACAGGTCAGTGAAGATAGGCACCGAAAAGTGCCTACTCTCTGGGGTATGCCCTAAATTGACTGCTTACAAAAGAATCATGATTATTCTATAACAGAACATGATAAAAATGTAGTAATAATTAATTATAAATTTAATTTTTTGAATGAAAATAATAAGAAGAATTCTTAATTATATTAGATATTATTGGGTGACTAGTTCATCTACAAGATATGTAAATTATTTAAGAAAAAAAGGTGTAGCAATAGGAAACGATTGTTTTTTTCAATCCCCGAAGACTGCTGTTGTTGATTCAACGAGACCATTGTTAGTAGAAATTGGTAGTCATTGTTATTTTTTGGAAAACTTTACTCTTTTAACACATGATAATGTTACGAAAGTTTTTGGTCCGCTGTATCATGACTATGTTCCTTCATCGGGAAAAGTAACAATTGGCAATAATGTTTATTTTACAAGAAATTGTACTGTATTAAAGGGTGTAACAATAGGTGATAACTGTATTATTGGTTTTGGATCAACTGTGACGCATGATATTCCTGCGAATAGTGTAGTTGTGGGGACACCTGCTAAAGTTTTATGTAGTATAGAAGATTATTATAAAAGAAGAAAACAACAAAGTATAATAGAAGCTAAGAAACTTGCACAGACCATTTATGAGAAAACAGGTAGACGACCAACAGTTGAACAGATGTGGGAAGAATTTCCTTTTTGGTTAGAAGGGAGTCAAGATGATGTACGTCTAAGATTTTCTGTAAAATACCAAACACGTGGATTTAATGATGAGTGGCAACAAGAACATAAGTCTCTATATAAAACATTTGACGAATTCATTGATGCTATGTTAGATAATAAATAGAATTAGACAAGAAGTAAATACTTTAGACTTTACAGATTACTAGTATATTTATGAGTAAATTTTTTCTGCATATAATAAATAGAATAAGAAAAGAGTTTATATACATCGTTTATGGTCGCAAGTTTTATAACAATTCGTTTGGAATAAATCTTCTGACTATCGATGAAACTTTAGATTATATGTCACATTTAGGGCATTCAATAGTTAGATTCGGTGATGGAGAATTTAATCTGATGAATGGAGGGAATATTCCAGAATATCAGGAATTTGATGAAATATTGTCATTAAGGTTAAAAAAACTATTTAATAGTAGCCCATCCAATTTATTAGTATGTTTACCAGAACCAATGCGTACAATTCGTCCTTTTATAAGAAAATCTAGAGTTCATTGGACAAACATCTTTTATAATAATTCAAAGATGTATGGCGAAATCTTAAATCATGAGACCATATATGGCAATAGTTTTGTTTCGAGACCATACATTATATTTGCTGATAAAACATTATCAGGTAAATGGTTTGAGAAATTTTTGAACATATTTGTAAACAAAGATATAGTAATAATAGAAGGTGAATACAGCAGGTCTGGAGTCGGGAATGATATGTTTAGCAAAGCAAAAACTGTCAAACGTATTTTATGTCCTTCTAAAAATTCATTTAGAAAATATGAGCAAATCCGTGATGCTGCTATGGAATGTTCACGCACTTCTTTATATTTGATAGCACTTGGTCCTACAGGTAAACTTATTACAGAAGATTTGGCAAACGATGGCAGATGGGCTTTAGATATAGGACACATAGATTCTGAATATGAATGGTATATTAGAGCGGCACATGGTAAAGTCGCTATTGCAAATAAACATACAGCAGAACATGTTGATAGCAATATTGGTGAATGTGAGGAACCTGAATATTTGAATTCAATAATCAAGAGAATTTCAATATATGAATAGAATTCTATCTAATGTTGCATGGCGATTTGCAGAACAAATAAGTTCATATTCTGTAACATTCATAGTATCTATTATTATTGCAAGAATATTAGATCCTGAAGACTATGGTTCTATTGCAATAATAATGGTTTTTATAACCTTAGCAAATATTTTTGTACAGAATGGGTTCTCAGCAGCACTTATTCAAAAGAAAAATGCTGACAATTTGGACTTTTCCAGTATATTCTACTTTATTTTGGCATTTTCAATTGTTTTATATGCCATTTTATTTGTAATATCTCCGTATGTCGCATTATATTACAATTCTGATGTTTTGTGTCCAGCTCTTCGAGTCTTAGGTTTAAGGTTGATAATAGGAACAGTAAATACAGTACAGCAGGCTGTTATAGCCAAAAGAATGATATTCAGAAAGAACTTCTTTTCTACCCTTGGTGGAAATGTAGTCTCTGGAATACTTGGTTTAGTAGCAGCCTATGCGGGATTAGGATTGTGGGCTCTCATCATACAGACTTTGTCACATTTAATAGTAACAACAATTATTCTTTGGTATACTGTAAAATGGAGACCAATATTAGCTTTCTCTTGGAGACGTCTTAAGGGGTTATTAGATTTTGGTTGGAAATTAATGGCTTCGGCTTTAGCAGGTGCCATTTATGATGATTTAAGAACATTGATAATTGGAAAGGTATATAGTAAGTCAGATTTGGCTTATTATTCAAGAGGTCAGCAGTTTCCTCAACTAATAATGAATAATGTAAACAATGCTGTATCATCAGTTACTTTTCCTGTTTTATCAGAAAAACAAGATAATAAAGACGATTTAGCTAACTCTAACAGAAGACTAATCCAAATTATGTCAGGAGTTATATCTCCTCTCTTGGTTGGACTGGCGATAGTAGCGGAACCTTTAGTTCACATTATTCTCACAGATAAGTGGCTGCCATGTGTTCCGTTCTTACGAGTTTGCTGTATTTTCTATTGGCTTACGTGTATTTATAATGCTTATTTAACAAGTTATAAAGCAATAGGAAATAGCGGACTGGCATTGAAAATAGAACTCATAGATGATATTATTGGCATTATACTTATAGTATGTTTTTTTAGAGTAAGCGTTATGGCTATTGCCATTGTAACTGTTATTTCTCGTATTGCTGCATTTTTTGTATGTTGGTTTATTACGAAAAAAATATTTAAAGTTCCTATCAAAAATCAAATATCTGATTCATTAATGCCTGTATTGTTGGCTATAATGATAAGCCCAATGTTATGGTATATAGGAAATTGGGTGAATTATCCAATAATAGCAATCTTTGTTCAATTATTTGTTGGGATTGCGTTGTATTGTGTTGTCGCTTATTTCCTGGAGTTGCCAATTCTGATAGAAATTAAGCGTATTTTAAATAAAAACAATAAAAGAATAATAAGATGAAGGGATTATATATAACTACTTATGATGCAAACAATGCTTATAGTGGTGTTTGCAAAAAAATCACATCGCAAGTTGGTGTTTTTGAGCATTATGGTATTTCTATGAGTCTTGTAGATGCTAGCTCTATAAAAAAAGTTTCAAGTTCAACGCTTCTTGACCAATTGTCTTCTTTGTTTGGGCACAATAATAAACCTGTTTGGAGACAGTTATTTGATGTTAGTAATAATCTCCTATTAAAAGATGATTATGAATTCATTTACATCAGAAAAACATTGTTGGATTCCTTTCAGGTTAGATGTTTAAGGGATATAAAGAATAATCATCCTAACATCAAAATTATAGTTGAAATTCCGACTTACCCTTATGATAATGAGATTAGGCTCAGTCAAAAGCTTGCTTTGAGAAATGACAAGCGAGTTCGTTGTTCTCTTCAAGGGGTAGTAGATAGGTTTGTAACTTATTCAAAAGATAAAGAAATTTTTGGAATACCAACCATAGTTATTCCAAATGGAATAAATTATCAAAATGTACCAGTAAGAAAACCTATTGAGCATAAAGGTATAAATGTTATAGCTGTTGCTTTATTTGAAGCTTGGCATGGATATGACCGTTTTTTGGATGGTATGATAAAACAAAAAGATACGGTGACAAGATATAACATAAATTTCTATTTAGCAGGAAAAGGCCGAATACTTGCGTCATATAGAGATAAAGTAGAAAAAAATGGTCTTAATAAATATGTACATTTCTGTGGAGAACTAAGAGGTAAAGACTTGGATGACTTATATAATATTGCTGATATAGCTTTAGATTGTATGGGACGTCATCGAGTAGGTTTATATTATAACAGTTCATTAAAGGGAAAAGAATATTGTGCACACGGTGTGCCTATAATCTCTGGTATAGAAACTGAATTAGATGGTGTTGGTGATTTTCCTTACTATATGCGTGTTCCTGCTGATGACACATTGATTGATATGAATGATGTTGTCAATTATTTTAATTGTTGCTATCAAAATAAAGATATCAATACTGTGGTCACTACTATAAGAATAAAATCAAAATCCAGATTTGATTTTATTTATGCGTTTAAACCTGTTGTAGATTTCGTAAAGCAATAATTTATGTTTCTAATACATTCAAAAAAATCAGGATTTAATATACAAGCTTTTGATGTTGTATTCATGTCTTTATTTTTTGTGGCTGGTACATATGGAATAAAAGGCATAGCAAATTATATGGGGTTGGGAGCATTAGAAGAAACATTTTCATTGCTTTTCTATATTTGGTGGGCAATTGTATATTTGCATTTTTTGTGGTCGAACAAACATATGTGCAAAGACCTCATAATAGCAGAAACGGTTTATATTGGAATCTTGTACCTTAATTATTGTTTATATCCTGCTTCCCAAGAATTTTATGAGGAATATATGATGCAACTACGCCAAATTGCAGTCATTTTTATACCAACAATGACTGTAGCATTTCGAATAAATAATTTCAAAGGTAGTGTCGTACTATTAGGAAAATATGGGAAATATGGCATTGGTTTTATGATCCTTTGCTATTTTATGGGTTATATTCAAAGATGGGACTACCAATTCTATGGAATCCATCTTTGTCCGTTTGTTCTAATGGTATATGCGAAATACGTTTTCACACAAAATCGAAAAGATTTATGGTGGTGTGCTGTAGGTTTTATATTTCTAATGGCTGGAGGTAGACAGTCTTTTGTCGGATTTTTTATGGGAATCGTAATTCTCTACTATTCTGAAAAGTTATCTACAATTTCCTTTAAAAGATTTGTTGGCTTATTGTTCATAAGTGTGTTTGTAATGTTTTCTATATATCTATTAGCGCCATTCTTATTAAATATTGTAAGTAATATACTTGGTGCCTTAGGTATGGAATCACGAACTTTAGAAATGTTAAACTCCTCAGAATTAACCAGTACCTCTTCAAGGGATGATATATACGAGATGTCCATTTATTTCATTCAGCAAACTACTGGTGTTACTGGACTTTTTGCAGACAGAGTGATGCTTCGTAATTATAATGCTTGGATGGCATACCCACATAATCTTGTATTAGAATTAATGATAGATTTTGGTATAGCAATAGGTGGACTAATTTCGGCATATATATTAGGGCTATTTGCTATTAGACTTTATAAAGGAAATTTAGAGAAGAAACTTATGATTGGAGTTGTAGGAACTGCAGTTTTGTCGAGACTATTAGTGTCCTCAAGTTTCATGATTGAAGGACCATTTTATTTAATGTTGGGATTTTTTCTAAATGCAAAAGATGATGTAAAATCAAAAAAATAAATAGTAGAATTCCCAAAACTTATGAATGATGTAGATTATGAAAAATAAAAAGACTATTATATTTAACGCCCTATACAAAAGAGCGCATGGTGGCGGAATTATTTGGAATACGATATATAAACTTTATACTGAATATATATTAGGATGTGATATTCCTGCATTAACACAAATCGGGGAAGGCTTTGAAATTTTTCATTCAGCCCATGCTTCTGTAGTGAGTCCTGGAACAATTATAGGGAAGAATGTTTCTTTGAGGCAGAATACAACTATAGGTGCTAAAGGTTTTGATAGTGCAGAGAAATCACCAATTATAGAAGATGAGGTAACAATAGGACCGAATGTCTGCATAATAGGAAACATAACTATTGGTAGAGGGGCAACGATAGGTGCTGGTGCTGTAGTAGTAAAAGATGTACCGCCCAACACTGTTGTAGTAGGAAATCCTGCAAAAATATTAAACGGGGGGGGTAAAAGACTAAGGCTTAAATATATAATATCCCTCACTCCTCCAATCTCATGGTATCTTGTCATTCGAAAGCAAATAAACGACAAAAGGTTGTATCAGTTGCGCAAACAATACATACCAGACATAAGAAAAATGATTACGCCAGATACATCTATTATCAGCAGCAACTGCTTTGCCGGACGCATTATGCAGGATTTGGGAATGCAATATAACACACCGACACTTGGGCTCTATTTCTTTGCTGACGACTATATAGAGTTCCTCTCTCACTTAAAGTACTATCTGACAGAAGCTAAACTGGAGTTTCTTGACCAATCAAGATATCCATTGGGTAACGAGCGCAGGGCAAAGTGGACACATTGGTATCCTATCGGACTGTTGGGAGGCAAAGTTGAAGTACAGTTTCTGCATTATCATACGGAAAAGGAAGCGGCAGAGAAATGGTATCGTAGGGCAAGACGAGTGAATTTTGACAAATTGTTCGTGATTGGAATGGAACAGAATCTCTGTACAGTTGATAATATTAAAGCTTTTGACAAACTACCTTTTGAAAACAAGATTTTCTTCTCTTCCAAACAGATAGATAACTGTAAGAGTAATTGCTATTTAGAGAAGTTTGCAGAACATGGTGAAGTTGGTGATGCTTACAGATGGGCTGATATATTCTATAGGGAAATAATAAGACGAAATTAAAAAAATGAAAAAATCACTTTTCTCTATCAACACGCAACTATATAAGGTTACAGGTGTTGAAAAAGTTATGCTTGATATACATCATGCTGTAAAGAATGCGTATGATGCTAAGATTGTGGGAACCATACCTTATACAGAAGTCAATAAAGAGCATCGCATTCTTCATGAAGATTACGTTCGTTTTCATAATCCGTTTATGTTCTATAATAGTATTGTTATTGTGCATGAACGACGTTTACTATTGCTCTTTTGGATTTTAAATGTTGTGTTTTTTCAAAAAATAGATATTGTATATATACACCATAATCTTTTCTATAACCATATAAAGACTACGATACTTCCAAAGACGATAGTGGCTATTGCAGACAAGGGCATAGAAAATTTGACCAAGGTATTTAAAGCACGTAAAGAAAATATACATAAGATATATAATTGCGTGAAGGATGAGTATTCAACACCGCATCATGCTGATGTTAATGACCATGATACCATCACTTTGCTGCTTCCCGGACGTATAAATAGTCAAAAACAGCAGGTGGAAATTGTTAGACAGCTTACGGGGAAGCTTGATAAACGCATTAAAATAATGTTTGCTGGTGATGGACCTTGTTTAGAAAAACTAAAGAGCGAGAGTAATGGGAATACACAATTTGAAGTGCTGGGCTTTAGAAGCGATGTAAAAGCGTTGATGAAAAAGTGCGATTATGTGTTTCTTTACTCTGTTCATGAAGGCTTGCCCATCACGCTGATTGAGGCGGTGATGTTGGGGGTGCCTATCATTTGTAGTGACGTTGGCGGCAATCCTGAAATTTGTCATCACGGGAAAAATGGTTGGGTGTTGAATGATTGGGATTCCTTAATTAGTACAATTAACAACCTGCTCAATATATCAAAGGAAGACTATAAGCAAATGTGCGAAGAAAGTAGGAAAATATATGAAGAGAACTTTACCTTCGGAATGTTTAAAAATAAATATCTGAAACTTTTGAATACTTTGTAACTATGCCACAATTAGCAAAGCAAGATAGATGTACAGGCTGTATGGCCTGCATGAATATATGTCCCAAGGGAGCTATTACTTTTGTTGACGATAAGGAGGGTTTTCTACAACCTAAGATAGACCAAAGTAAATGTATTGACTGTAATTTATGCGAAAAAACATGTCCGGAAATGGCTACTCAATTCCATTGGAACGAAGAACCCCCTGCTGTATATGCTGGTTGGAATAAGTTAGATCGTCGCATTAGTTCCAGCGGAGGAGCTTTTTCATCAATAGCAAGATTTGTTATCGAAAGAGGAGGGGCTGTTTATGGAGCTACGCTTGATGATAAGTTGAATTGCAGACATATAGAGGTAGATACAGTTGAAGGTTTAGGGCGTATTCGTGGCAGTAAGTATATCCAGAGTTCTATCGGCTTGACTTTTAAAGCAGTGAAAAAGAACTTGCAGGCAGACCGTTATGTGTTATTCTCGGGTACACCTTGTCAGGTTTCAGGACTATTGAGCTACCTTAAAAAGGATTATCCTAAACTCATTACAATGGATTTGGTTTGCCATGGTGTTCCATCAAATACGCTGTTCAAAAAATATGTAGAAAAATTAGAGAATCGACTAGAATTTGCAGAAAACGAGCATGTCACGAATTATGAATTCCGTCGTCGAGATGGATGGGGAGAATCCCCATCCATCTCGACGACGGGGAGTAATTGCCGAAAAATCAAGGGGGTAAATGGCCTTTACATGAGTGCCTTTGATAAGTCGGCTATATTCCGTCTTTCTTGCTACGCCTGTCACTATGCCAAACCAAATCGTGTAGGAGACTTTAGTGTAGGTGATTTTTGGGGGTTAGGACATCAAGGAGTGCCATTTAAGCATGATATGACAAAGGGCGTTTCGCTTTTATTGGTCAATACAGAAAAGGGACGTTCTATTATGAAAGCGCTTGATGAAAGCAACTTCTACGAACAAAGAACTTTGGAGGAAGCAAGTGTTAGAAATCACAATCTTACAAAAGTATCGCGTATGCCCAATAACAGAAATGAAGTGATCGAGGCATTTATGGATGATGAAAAAAGTTTGGATAGTATAGAGGATATGCATCATCTGATTGACAAAAGTTTGAAAGCCAGATTGAGTGCTTTAAGCGATACGTTAGGCATCTATGATTTGTTGAAAAAGATACATAATTTTATAGGATAAAGAAATGAAGGTCGGTATTATATCTATGCAACGCGTATGTAACAAAGGCTCGTTTTTGCAAGCATACGGTTTGAAAAAAATGATAGAATCTCTTGGGCATGAAGTGGTGTTTGTTGATTATGAAGTAGGCAAACCTACGATGAAAACTCAGGCAGATAAGAGACAATATATCATGCTAAAGATGCGCAACATGCTCATCAATATATTCTTGAATCACAAGTCGCTACGTGGGATACTTCCTAAGGAATATAAACATATAGTGATAGAACGTGAAGAGTATAAGAAGTTCATAGCAAAGCATCTGGGTGTTACGGATGATAAGTGCTACAGATTGCCCGTTGATGTGCTGGTTATTGGCAGTGATGAGGTATTTAACTGCACACAGATAAATCCGGAAGTGGGTTTTAGTCCTGAAATATTTGGCGCAAATAATCAAGCAAAGAAAGTGATGTCGTATGCCGCCTCTTTTGGTAATACCACTTATCAGAAGCTTGTTGAATTTGGAAAGGTTGAAGAGTTGAAAAAGTATCTCTCATCGTTTTCTTCAGTTTCGGTGCGCGACTGTAATTCGTTTGCTGTTGTTGAAAAAATTACAGGGAAAAAACCAGAGATTAATTTGGACCCAGTATTGATGTATGATTACATGCCAACTATTAAAGATGAACAGATACGCAAAGACTATATCATTGTATATGCGTACAGGTCACGAATAACTCAGGAAGAGGCAGATACAATCAAGGCTTTTGCAAAGCGCGTTGGCAAGAAACTTATATCCGTATCAGGCCAGATGGATTTTTGTGATGAGCATCTTAAGCTTAATCCGTTTGAAGGTCTTAATCTTTATCGTCATGCAGATTATGTGATTACAGATACGTTTCACGGAACTATATTCTCCATAATCAACCGCAAACCCTTTGTTACCCTTATCCGTAAAAGTATGGGAAGTTCCTATGGAAACCAAGAAAAACTACAAGACTTGCTCAATCGTTTGGGACTTCGTGATAGAAGTTACTCACAAGGTGAGGATGTTTTGTCTGATAAATTGCTTGCAGATATAGATTATGACAAGGTATTTGACATAATCCAAAAGGAACGGCAGCATACTATGAATTATTTGAAAGAAAATTTGAATTAAGATATGCAAGACGTTACAATACTTATTCTCACAAAGAATGAAGAAATAAATCTTCCTGATTGTTTAAACTCAGTAAAAGGTTTTGCCAAGCGGTGTGTTGTGGTGGACAGTTACAGTACTGACCGCACAAAGGAGATTGCTCTGCAGTATGGGGCAGATTTTTATGAGCATAAGTTTGAAAATTATGCTCGTCAATTCAATTGGGGATTGGATAATACCAACATAACCACCAAGTGGACCTTTCGTTTAGATGCTGATGAGCGTTTGACTCCTTTACTCTGTAAGGAGTTGGAAGAGTTGATGGCCGCCCATGATAATGATGATGTGAATGGCTTTACGATGGAGGCTTCACTCTTCTTTATGGGCAAAGAAATCAAGCATGGAGGTCCGCAGAAGCGTAAACTGATGCTCTTCAAGACTGGCAAGGCTCGCATTGAAGACCGAAAAATGGACGAACACACAATCTTGTCGTCTGGTACCGCAGTATCGTGCAAGAATAAGTTTCAGCATTATGATTTCAAGGACATGACTTTTTGGATTAGTAAATTGAACTGGTATGCTACTCGTGAGATGCAGGATTATTTTGATTACAAAAATGGACATGACCAAAGTGTGTCAGCAAATGACAAGGAGATAGCTGCACTTCGTGGAAAGAAGTTTGGTATTTACTATAAGTTTCCAAAGTTCATTCGGGCCTGGCTGTCGTTCATTTATGAGTATGTGTTTCTCTTCGGATTCCTTGATGGTAAGGAAGGCTTTATCTATCATTGGACCTATTGTTGCTTCTATCGCTGTTTGGTAGATGCAAAGATTTTAGAGCAAGAGAAAAATCCTAAGCCGTTTATTGAGACGGGGGACTTGAAATAGATTGTTGATGGTACAAAATCTTTGAGGGAGTATAGGGATTATTCTTCACTCATGCCTTCTTGCATCGGGCTTGAGTAGTTGCGGATGTAATGAATCAATCAAAATTAATAAGTCAAAGAAGGTGGGTGCTGAAAAGTGCTTACTCTCTTGAATATGCCCTAATTTGCCTGTTTATAATAGTATGCACCTTACAAGAGACGAAATAAAGCAACTTCCGAATTTGCGAGAAGTTGTGGAATTTGTGTTGCAGGAGGAAAGAAAAAGGTTGGTTGATATAAAACCTCCTCTGATTGTGCTGGAAGCACAACCGTCGGCAATACATAAACCATTCGTTGAGTATTTTAATGATTACGATGACCGCATCTTCATTGCGGTACGGTTGTCGTCACGAGACCCTCAACGTCCTGAGAAATTTGCGTTCAAACCAAATATGAGAAATCGTGCTTTTCTGTTTAGGGGCCAAAGTGGTTTCTATGATCCATCAACGCCATCGTTGTTGAGAAAAACAGAAGGGCGTTATGTGGTTGAGAATATCTTTTACGAGGAGTTTGTGATGGCATTGAAAGACCATCCGATTATTCAGTTGTTTTGGAAAGGTATAGAACTTGGTGGTCACCGCTATTTCTTTGAGGTGAACTATTATGGACTTGCGCAGCATTATGGATTGAAAACCAGTGTAATGGACTTGACGTCAGATATTGAGGTCGCAAAATTCTTTGCGGTGACAGATTATGATGAAAAGAATGACGCATATCGTCCTGTATTGGATGAGTCTCGTTATGGAGTGTTTTACTATTGGGACAATGTGCATGATCCTTTCGCTTTTGCACCTGTTACTGGGGGAAACTTAAGTAACATTGGGCTACAAGTTTTTCCAAGGAGTGGCGTACAAAGAGGATTTTTGTATTCAATGTTTCGTGAGCAAAATTTTCATGATTGTCCTTTTGTGAAATACAAATTGTTTCGTCATGATGCGATGATTTCACGACAGATCTTTAAGAACGCCAAGAAAGGGAAGATATATTTTCCTGAAGACGAACTATCTTCATTGGCAATGCGTATCAAACAAGCGAAAGTTTTGTCTGGAGAGGCTTTTGTTGCTAATATGAAGGCAAATCCCAAAGATGATAAGAATAGGAACTATGCCGATTGCAAAGCTGCGGGCATTGCGATTGATTTTATGAAACCTCATATAACCTTTAATGCCAAAGAAAAGGATATTTTTCGGCAGAAAATGAAAGAGAAGTTCTGGCAGCACTTCTGTAGTCAAATTATATTTCCTAACGACCGTGATGGACGTTTGATGCAAGAGTTCAGGGAACTGCCCAAAAACCCGAAGTATAAGTCTTACTTCCAATGGAAATAATAGAGATGTATGTTGATATACTGCATGATTGAGATAATATTAAATAAAATAGATTTACATGTATAGACATTTTTTTAAAAGATTAATTGATTCAATCCTTGCCATTTGTGGCTTGGTAGTATGCTGTATTCCCATGGTGATAATTGCCATTTGCATTAAGTTGGACTCTAAGGGGCCGGTGTTGTTCAAGCAAGTGCGATTGGGTAAGGGCATGAAACCGATAACGGTGTTTAAGTTCCGCACGATGTGCAATCATGCTTATGAAATGGGTGGTATTGCTACAAGTGCATCAGATTCCCGTATAACCAAAGTTGGTGCTTTTTTGCGCCGAACAAGTTTGGATGAGTTGCCTCAGATGTTTAACATTCTGAACGGAACAATGGCGATAATAGGCCCCCGACCTATATTAGATTGGGAGTTTGAGGAATACAAGGATAAAAATCCTCGTTATGCTAAGCGTTATGAAGTGAAGCAGGGTATGTTCTGTACTGTAGATGTTGTAGACCGTGCAGCTGAACGTGACATGCAGTTTGAAATGGATGCTGATTACGCAGAGAATTTATCGTTTGCGTTGGATGTCAAGACATTCTTTGGCATTTTTGCTCCAGTGCTTACAGGCAGAGGAGTGTATAAAGACGAGAATACTTCTTCTAAAAAATAAATAAAAGGAATTAGAATATAAAACAAGAAAATATGGAATCTTTGAAAAATCATTTGGTGATTGTGATTGCTTTGGAGCATTACAATCCATTGAGTCAGTTGCGTGCGTTGGGTGAGAATGGTGTTCGCCCCGTGTTTATTGCCATCAATCATAAGGTGAGAGTGGCAAGTGCAAGTAAGTGGCCAAGCAAGGTGCATCTTGTAGAGACAGAGGAAGAGGCATTCGATGTGCTTATGAAGGAATATGGTGATGTGGCAGAAAAGACAGGCTATAAGCCTATCGTTTCTTTCTCAGACGATAAGACTTTGACTTTTTATGATCTGCGTTATGATGAACTGAAGGACAAGTTCATCATGTTTAATGCTGGTGAGACTGGTCGCATTACTAAGTTTATGCGCAAGAAAGAAATTGTGGATTGTGCTCGTCGTCATGGTGTGCCTGTTGCTCCTGATTGGTTGGTGGAGAACGGTGAAGTGCCAGCTGACATTGAGTATCCTGTTATCACAAAGGCTTTTTCTCCTGTAGAAGGTTGCTACAAAGGCGATTTTCATATTTGTCAGAATGAACAAGATTTGAAGAAAGCATTTGCTACAATAGAGAGTGAGCAGGTGTTCATTCAGAAATACATAGATAAGAAGACGGAGATGACTTATGAAGGATTTAGCTATAATCACGGCAAGGGTATGTATGTGGGTGTGCAGACTCATTACCAGTATGCTGTGAAAGGCTATTATAGTCCTTTGCAGTATTGTCAGCCTCGTGTGGATGCTGAGTTGCAGAAGAAGCTTAACGCCATGTTGGAGGAAATAGGTTTTGAGGGTATTTGGGAGATTGAGTTTCTGGTTGACAAGGACGACAAGATTTATTTCCTTGAAATAAACTTCCGCCATGCAACATGGGGATATTCATCAAACGTTGCAGGTAGTCCGTTGCCTTATCTTTGGGCAAATGCCATGTTGACTGGTGAAGCCCCTGAACAGAGGATTTTTGAACCTTTTATCGCAATGGTAGAGCCTATTGACTACGGACTCCGTGTGGAGAAAGGTTTGTGTACCTTGCAGGAATGGTTGACTGATTTCAAACGTGCAAAGTGTACCTATTATTATAACGAGCAGGATATGAATCCTTGGAAAGTGGTTTGTGAGAATTGGGACAAACTGAAATAAGAATGAAGAAAACTTTATTATCTATTTGTTTAATGATTATAGCCATAACAGCTAAGGCACAGGTGCCAAACTTTGGAACTACAGCCGGTGACCAAAAGCTGTATGGCTATAGTGCAATGAAATATAGAGCCAAGGCAAAGACATGGGAGACATACTCTACACTGCAATATGGTGTGACAGACTATATGAATGTGGGTGCTGACCTTTATTATAATGGCGTTGACTCGTATATCGGATATACATTCCGTACAGGTAAAAAAATTAGTCCATACTTTAGTGTTGGTGCTCAGTTTACACCATCGTTCAATTTAGGTGAGAACCATAAGTTCGCCTATATAACGGAGGCTTTGTATATGAACGGCAACATAACAAAGGATGGAAGAATGTTTTGGGTAACCAACACATGGTTGGAACAGTCCAACCATGAGTTGTCGTCGGCCAAGCAATGGACATATTTGGGATATACATGTCCTTTGGGAATCAAAGGCAACAGTATAACTCCAATGGCTGGCATCATACATGACTGGAAATTTGAGTCGGACGTGGATCTTTCGTTTGGCGCATATTATAGTCACAAGAATATTAATGTGTATGCTTGGACAAATGATATACTTACAGACCATCCGCGCTTCGTGTTGGCTGTAGAGTTTAAGTTTAGTAACAAGTAAAAAAAGAAGAAGTATATGTCATTGAAAAGAGTATTGGGCTTTTGTGGTGCTTGTATAGCTTTCTATATTGGTGCCGGATTTGCCACTATGCAAGAGGTGATGCAGTATGAGGCATCATATGGCAGCAGGTTTTGGATAGTAATTGCAGTAGCAGCGTTGATTTATGTATACACAAACATCTCGTTTGTGAACAATGGAAACCGACTGAAACTGAAGAATGGTGGTGACATTTATGAGGCTTATTGTGGCAAGTGGATTGGTAAGTTCTTTAATTATTTCTCCGCACTTTTCTGCTATATGAGTTTTGTGGTTATGTGTGGCGGTGCCAATTCAACGGCTATGGAACAATGGGGATTGCCCAATGGTGTAGGTGCAGTGATATTAGCCGTTTTGGTTGTAGTCACTGCTATTGCTGGTTTAAATGGCATTGTGAAGACATTAGGTGTTCTTGGTCCAGTGATAATCCTGCTTATCATAGGTGTTTCTCTCTATTCAGCGATTAATGGTTGGAGTAATCTGGGTGCAGGAATGGAAGCCGTAGATACACATAAGTACACAATCACCCAAGTAGGCGATGGAAATCCTTTTGCTTCGGGTGCGAGTTATGGTGGTTTCGTAATCCTTTGGTTTGCAGCCTTCCTTGGCGGTATCGGAGCAAGACATGATAAAAAGGAAGTAAATACGGGGATGTTAATCTCCACTTTTGCCATATTTGCTGTGGCTGCTGTATGTTGTGTTGCCTTGATTGCCAATATCGACATGACATGGAACGCTGGTGTTCCTGCTCTAACATTGGCAAACAGAATTCATCCATGGTTGGCAGAGGCTTTTGCTGTGATTATATTTATCGGTATTTATACATCAGCTTGTCCTTTGCTTTGGACTGGTATCCGTAAATTATCAGATGAAGGAACGAGTAAATATAGATGGCTGACTATTGTAGGTGGCGTGTTAGGTTGTGTGATTGCTTGTTATGTGCCTTATCGTCCCTTATTGAATGTGATATATGGATTGAATGGTTATCTGGGTTTTGTCCTAGTAGCATTTATGATTGTGAATGACGTAAGAGTTTGGAAAAAGAGTAAAATCTAAAGCAGAAGATGAAGAAGATATTGATAACAGGTGCCAACAGTTATGTTGGTACGAGTGTGGAAAAATGGTTGCTAAAGACTCCTGGTGAGTTTGAGGTTGATACTGTCGATACGATGAATGATGCATGGAAGAAGGCTGACTTCACAAAATATGACGCTGTGTTTCATGTTGCTGGTATTGCTCATGTAGACCCGAAGCCAGAGATGGCTCCCTTATATTATAAGGTGAACCGTGACTTGACCATTGAGATAGCAAAGTGGGCTAAGAAGGCTGGCGTGAAGCAGTTTGTGTTTATGAGTAGCGAGATTGTGTATCATGTGAGCAGATCAATGAAACCACATGTCATGACGCTTGAGACAAAGCCAAATCCGAATGACTTCTATGGTGATTCGAAACTGCAAGCAGAGAATGGTTTGAATGAATTAGCTTGTGATACATTTAAAGTGGCGAACCTTCGTCCACCAATGATTTATGGACCAAAGTGTAAGGGTAATTTTTTGCGTCTGGGTTGGCTTGCTACAAAAACTCCTATTTTCCCGAACTGGCATAACAAGCGTAGTATGCTTTATGTATATAATCTTGCAGAGTTTGTAAAGCATGTTATCAATCGTGAACTCTCGGATACCGTGGAGATAGTACGTTACTTTGCTAAGAAGTATAATCATAATATATGGATAAGCAAATTGTTTAATCCTGCTGTGTTGATAGGTTCTTGGTTCTTGCCACAGGTTCCTAAGATGTTTGCTGATTCATATTATGAGCCAAGCATGACAAAATATGATTTCGATTATCAAGTGTTTAGTCTTGAAGAATCAATGAAAGACCTTGAGATTACAGAGGAAAATAGAAGAATGAAGTGATAATGCTTTTTCAAGAGTTCATAAAGTTTTCTATAGGAAAAGTAGATACATTGTCACATAAACTGACAGAGTCTGATTGGCTTTCACTTTATGCAGAAGCTCAACGTCAATCGCTGTTTGGAATCTTTATGGACGGTGTGGAGCGAGCTGTTTCCTTGGGAGAAACGAAACCCAGCTGTCTGATGCAGTGGATAGCACAAGTCATGGTTTTAGAACATAGAAACAAGTTGCTTGATGCTAAGGCTGCTGAACTGACAAGGATTTTTGCAGATGATGGTTTTAAGAGTTGTATATTGAAAGGACAAGGAGTGGCTAAGCTGTATCCTCATCCATACAGACGACAATGTGGCGACATTGACATTTGGGTGGAAGGAGGCAGAGAGAAAATTTTGGCTTATTTGAAAGGTAAGTATAAGATTGGGGCTCCCGTTATTCATCATGTGGATGTAGATATTTGGGAAGGTGTGCCTGTGGAGGTGCATTTTATTCCAAGCTTTGCGTATAGTCCTTTTAGGTATCGAAGGTTTAAGCGGTTCTTTTCGGTTCAGTCACAATCGCAGTTTGATAATTATTCAATGGAGTATGGATTTTCCGTGCCTACCATTGAATTTAATGTAGTGTATTCGCTAATGCACATTTTTCATCATGTGCTACATGAGGGAATTGGATTGAGGCAGTTGCTTGACTATTATTATATTCTGAAAGCTTATAAGGGAAGTAAGGAGAAGGTAATGAAGATTCTAACTTCTTTAGGCCTTGATAGATTTGCTGCTGCGGTAATGTATGTAGAAAAGGAATTCTTTGACTTAGAAGATGAATATATACTTTGTTCTCTGGATGTTCCACTAGGAAAGTTCTTGTCAGATGAAATCATGCTTTCAGGTAACTTCGGAAAGTATGATGATAGATATATAGGCATAGATAGAAAAAAAGGGTGGAGTGTATATATGCATAATGTGAGAAGGAATATGTTATTCTTAAAATTTTCTCCAAGTGAAGTTTTGTGGTCACCAATATGGAAACCTTGTCATTTTGCGTGGAGAAAAATCAAAGGATATATGTAATAGAAAAGATATATAACAATATGAAATACCTATTAGTAGTAGCACATCCCGATGACGAAGTACTCGGGGCTGGTGCATCCATGTGGAAATGGAGTCATGAAGGCGATGAGGTAAACGTTGCCATTATGTGTACGGAAGCGAAGGCTAGAGCTTTTCGTCCTTCGGATGCTGAACTAGAAGGCGATACAGATGCTGCAACGAACTATGTTGGCGTGAGCAAAAAGTTTGAGGCAACCTTTCCGAATATCGAGATGAACACAGTGCCGCATTTGAAGTTGGTACAGTTCATTGAAAGTGCTATTCGTGAGAGTGAACCGGATATCGTGATTACCCACCATCCTGCAGACACCAACAACGACCACTTGCAAACCTCTATGGCTTGTCAGGAGGCCATACGCTTATTCCAACGTCAACCGACAGTGAAGCCTGTGAAGGAGTTTTGGTATATGGAAGTTCCATCATGTTCGGAGTGGGCAATCAATGATGCAATGAATTTATTCCGCCCTAATTGCTATGTAGAGGTTGGGCAGCATGGTATTGAAGCTAAGTGTAAGGCATTATCTATGTATCGAGGTGTAATGCGTCCATATCCTCATCCTCGCAGTGCAGAATATATTACAGGTTTGGCTGCGATGCGTGGTAGTCAGTGGGGATGTAACTATGCAGAAGCATTTCAAGTGGTTTTGCGTAGATATTAATCAGTATGAATTTATTAAAGGCTATTTGGGCATTCTGCTTCTACCTCTTTATTCCAAGGAGGGTGAAGCGGATGCCCAATAATTGAATATATGTAATTATGGAAATTAACAAAGACTTTTTAAACCAATTATTTGAACAAGCGAAGGTGAATCCGCGTTTGCGTCAGCATTTTGATTTGCGTACATCTTCAGCAGATACGAGTCAGCGTATGCTGAATGCGTTATTGCCCGGAACGATTGTCCGCATTCACCGACATCCTCATAGCACGGAGAACGTATTTCTGTTGTGTGGGAAGATTGTGGAGGTAATTTGTGACGAAAACGGTAACGAAACGAAGCGCATGGAGCTTGACCCGGAAATAGGCAATTACGGGTGTGTGGTGCCGCAGGGAGTCTGGCATACGGTAGAGGTGTTGGAACCATCGGTTATCTACGAAGCAAAGGACGGAAAGTACGGTGAAGATGGTAGCGGTTCGTTGGATGAGTTCAAGGCTAAGCAAGCAGAGAATGAGGCATCGGCGCAACAAACTTCACCGGCATTCAGCAATGGTCTGGGCGATTTGAAAAAGAACATTGAGTACCTGATAGGCATGGAACGTCAGTCGGGTAGTATGGACGTTATCACTCCGCTGTATGTATCGCGTATGCTGCATGTGCCGTTGGAAGAGGTGGAGCAGGTGATGAAGGAGATGGCCCTTTGAGCCTTGAACGGATAGCTCTTATAGAAACGTTCTACGATAAAAAAGGACAAAAAATAGGTGGAAAAACCGCTGTAGAAATGGAGTAGGGAAACGCTCGTATTTCGTACGTTTTGGAAATCGGAATGCGATAAGATGGTATATCCCTATTTCATTTTTTTTCGCGCTTAAAAAAACGTTCTGAAATGCTTGTAAATAAAAGGGTTAGGGGATTTGGAAAGCTGTTTGAAAAAATAGGGGTGCGATATCAGGTGCCGAAAAAATTTGGATTTCGGGGTGTTTAGGTTGTATCTTTGCACTTGTTAAGTCGGGCTGTGTATGGCCTGCGTGATGAAAAAACAAAGGTTCTCAGCTTAAAAATCGTTCTTTGACATATTGTTACAATAGAAAGTAAGGCAGGTAGGCCTGTCTGAAACATCGGGGTGAATGAAGGATTTTTGTGTGGTTGTAAGGAGCTATCCTCGAAAAAATGTAGGATTTCGGCAAAAGTATCCTCGAAAAAGTGTGATGATGGCTGGTTTTTATCCTCGAAAAAGTGCAATTACCTACTTCAATGCAATTTATTTTTCTTCATCAACCTATCATATAATAAATAATAATAGCTATATTTGCATATTATATGATAGGTTAATAGGATTTAGTGTATGGCAAAGAATACAATGGGAACCAAGTTGCCCCGAAAACTGGAACAGAAGATGCAGATTGTGGGTGAGCAAATCAAACTGGCTCGTCTGCGTCGGAATTTGAGCATTGCTCAGGTGGCTGAACGGGCCACTTGTTCGCCCCTGACGGTGAGCCGCATTGAAAAGGGCACACCTACCGTAGCCATCGGCATCTATCTACGTGTGCTATATGCCTTGCAGCTGGAAGAGGACATTCTTTGGCTGGCCAAGGAAGATAAATTGGGCAAGACACTGCAGGATTTAAGTCTGAAGACTCGGGAACGGGCTTCGAAAAAGGAGTAAGGTGATGAGGAAGTTATATGTATATGCCGATTTCGATTGGCTGAAAGAGATTGCATTCATTGGTGAGTTGGGCTACGAATCGCTTCGGGGTTCGGACAGCTATAGCTTTTCCTTTGACAAGGATTGGTTGAAGAACCAGGGAGCGCTCTTTTTGAGTGATGACTTGAACAATTATCCTGGTCAGCAGCACACGCAACCGGGAAGGGATATATTCGGTTGCTTTTCGGATGCCTTGCCCGATCGCTGGGGACGTACACTGTTGTTGCGTCGCGAACAGCTGGCTGCATCCGAAGAGAAACGTCCGGTGAGACGGCTATCGTCTTTTGACTTTCTGACGGGTATCGATGATTTCTCTCGCATGGGCGGTTTCCGCTTCAAGGAAGCCCCCCAGGGTGAGTTTATCAATGTCAGTCAGTCGCTGAAAATTCCTCCACTGACGGATATTCGGGAATTGATAGCTGCCAGTCAGGAGATTGAGAAGAGTGAAGAAGCCAATATCCTTCCGGAGCGGAAATGGCTGAAACAATTGGTGCAGCCCGGTTCATCCCTGGGTGGAGCCAGGCCGAAGGCGAGTGTGGTGGATACGAATCATGCGCTTTATGTGGCTAAGTTTCCTTCCCGTAAGGATGATTATGATGTGGGACTTTGGGAGCACCTAGCTCATCAGTTGGCCATCCGTGCGGGCATTCATGCAGCCACGACCCGGGTGCTGGCTACTGGCGAAAAGCATCACACGTTGTTGTCGCGTCGGTTTGACCGCACGGATGATGGCCGCCGTATTCATTTTGCTTCAGCCATGACCCTGTTGGGCCTAACGGACGGGGACAATGCAGCCACCGGGTATGGTTATCTGGATATGGTGGATTTCATCCTGCAACATTGTACGGATGTGGATGCCAACTTGCGGGAGTTGTACCGGAGGGTGGCCTACAATATCTGTATCGGCAACAGTGACGACCATTTCCGCAATCACGGTTTCCTGCTCACATCCAAAGGTTGGACGCTATCGCCCGCCTACGACATGAATCCCACGCTGAACGACTACCAAAGCCTGCTGATTTCGGCTTCATCTAGCCAATCTGATTTGAACATCCTACTAGATGCTTGTGAAGAGTATATGCTGGATGCTCAAACAGCAAAGCAAATCATCGGTGAGGTGGTGGATGCGGTAAAAGGATGGCATGAATGGGCCGTGCGGTTGGGTATATCCAAGAGGGAAATGGATTTGTTTCGTGGTGTATTTGACCAAAGAATCAACTTTGAATAGGGGAAATTATAAGCATGATTTGGATAATAGAATCTTTAATAACCTGTCATATAATAAACAAATTATATTGTTTTTGCTCATTATATGATAGGTTGGCAGATATCGCGCGTTGAAATATGCAATTTAGTCACGATACATGAGATAATTCATCTTGCAAAGCCCTGCATCTTTTATATTGGGTTTGCAACTTTGCTTTGGCTTGGTTTACTTTATCCCGACCACCGATGCGGATGGCACGTTGTAGATAATCACATAAATTTTGATAGGTTCTTCTGTTACGTTCATGAACATCCATCATTCGGATTGCGTGCTGGATATAGCGGTCAATAAGTTCTTCCCGATAGGTAGGCAGAAGGGCGGATTCATACTTGATAAAGGTGGAAATGTACGAATTCTTTTGCAAGTAAGCGTGCAGTTTTTCAGTCCATCCCTCTTTGGCACAGATATCTGTATATAAACCACCATGTGCAGGAAGTGCCATTTCTGACAATTGTACAATAAAGGCAGGCCATTGTTCGGTTGGAATCACCTCTTTCAGCAATTTATAATATTCCTCTTTCAAATGGTTTTCATTCAAAAGAAGGTAGCAGGTTACCTCCTTGACCATCTGTTTATTGCCTTCCTTTTGCGCAATTTCAAGTTTCCATTGGTTCCATTGGGTTACCAATCCTTGATATTCTTTATCTTGTATGATGCCTTCTTCGCAAAGTTGGTAGGCACGTTGGTAATCCGAGTCTTGCATGGCATCCTGAATAGCCTGTCTTCTGAACTTTTCGATCTGAAGATGTTGAAGGGCAAACTGCTTACCGGCTTCTGCCCCTTTATATTCAGTCAATAAATCCTTTTTCAGCATCATCATTTCGGAATACATGTATCCTTCTTTTAAGTTGGTATCACTTTCCAGTTTTTCCAATATTTCATCATACTCTTTTTCACAGTTGGCATGCTGATACAGAATTTTGTATATATCCAAATGCCAATCCCAACCATTAAATACCTTGTCTTGAATACATGACCAGCAAGCATCCATCAATGCTGTGCGTCCGTTTTCATCCAATATACATACCTCTTCATCATCCAATGCATGCAAACTGTTGAAAGCTTCATTTATGATAATACTCAGATAACCTTCACTGTCATCCGAATTGTCCAACACTATGATTGCTTCCCTCAGTATTTCAAAGCAGATATCAATGGTTGCTTTAAAAATGCCTTTCTCTCGGAACGTGTTAGCCGCTTCCAAAACATCATACATTTGATCAAATAATATGGATTGTTTGTCGAAAGGAATGTAGTCGTATTCATCTTTGGCATCATAAAAGGCTTCAGCGATTTGATTAAGGTAAACTTTGACTGAATCCTTGTTGATAAAATAGGATTCAAATGCTTTTAAAAACTGGGCTTTAACAACAGGTTCACTTAAGATTTTCTTTATGAAGGAACGTAAATCCTCTTCTGGAATTTGTTGTAAAACTTCGATAAACTGTTCTTTCTTTATTTTGTTTTTCTTAGCCATGATACCATGTATTATAGGTTGTAGTTAGTATACAGACCTTTTCTCTGATGGGCCTATATGCATTTGGGGAACAAAGATAACCTATTTGTTTGTAACTCTATCCTAAAAAATGGTATATTTTCAGTATGAATGGTTGAAAAACAAAGGTAATCTATGGTACTAACAACGAAGAAGATGTAATGTTTAACGGACGCATAAGGATGTAGTACACCTGTGCTTCACAAAATATTACATCACAATGAGCAGATCAGGAAAGAAGTTCCCAGCAGGGGGCATTGGGGCGCAGTTTAAAAGTTCCGTGGAATCCCATTCTAGCCAAAGATAGTACATACCCTATACAAGAAGAATGGAATATCAGCAATGCCATGTAGCTGTGCCTTTACTGCTTGTTGATACTTATTGTAACTTGTCTTTAACTGCTTATCATTTACCGATGCAGTATGTGTATATCGTTGATTATCAATAGTATAGCACTCTAAAAGGTACAATCAGTAGGTTGGCAAGTATCTGAGAATGTGTAAGTTAGTGATTTTTAGCACCATTCTCGGCTTGTACCTCCATTTTGGAAAGTAAAAGTAAGTGTAATTTCTTGAATATCAAAATGTGCGGTACAAAAACTTGTGAAAAATGGCGTTTTTTGATGAGAAAAGGTACAAAATGGCTCTGAAACAGGGGGAGCATTATGATTATTTTGCGAAGTATTCAGTCTTCAACCAATAGGCATAAATCGGGTCCTGGAATGAGATCTCACCAGCCTTATTATCTAATATATCATTATTGATAAGGGCAGCCTTTGAGCGAGATATTGAGGTCGTTGAAGAGATTTGATAGTGATGCATCACTTCGGTCGAACTAATGACCTTTTCTCCAGCTATAAGAGCCTTAAAGTAGTTCTGTTGCTGTGTGGCCAGTGTTTCGGTGATTATTACAAACAACAGAATTATATGACAGTGGTCGCTATTTCTTAAGATTGTATAATCAGTAATAATTTGAACAGAAAAAGAAGTTTTGTTGCTTTTATTGTTCAAATTATTACTATATTTGCAGTATGGACAGGCAATTAAATGAAATAGGAACCATTCCGGTAACGACTTCAATCATTGAATCGTTATATCCGGAACTTAAGTCTGCTAATAAGAAAGTAACCTGGCTCGAAAAGCAAGGGGTTATCATCAGATTGAAGCGAGGACTTTATGTGATCAACCCCGAATATTCAGGAAAGACTCTATCAAGTGAGTTGATTGCCAATCATCTCTATACACCTTCGTATATTTCAATGTCTACTGCACTACGATATTATGGGCTTATCCCCGAGGCTGTATATGTTCATCAATCAATGACTGTAAAACATCCCCGAAGCTTTCAAACTCCAGTCGGCAATTATGATTACAAATATATTTCAAGAAAGGCATTTCCGATAGGAGTAAGGAGTATGAATAAAGGTGCCTATGCATTTCTGATTGCATCACCGGAAAAGGCTTTGTGTGATTTGATTGCCAATTCCTCAAAAGTCATTCTTCGTTATATGAAGGATGTAGAGATATATCTTGAGCAGGATATTCGTATGGATATGGATGAGTTCCATAAGATGGACGCAACTATATTTGAAGATTATATCAATGTGGGCAAAAAGGCTGATTCAATTTCGACACTTTTAAAATTCTTAAGACGATGAAAAATGAAATATTCGACAATATGCTTTCCCGTTATGATCTAACAACGGAGCAACATAAGAGAAACGCCATATTTGAAGTTAACCAACAAATGATACTTGCAGGCCTATATGCTGGAGGTTTCTTTGAGTCGGCTGCGTTCTATGGCGGAACTTGCCTGAGAATCTTTCATGGTTTGCAGCGTTTCAGTGAGGATATGGATTTTTCACTGCTTACGCAAGATGACAAGTTCGATTTTACGAAATACTTCCCTGCTATCATTGATGCCTTTGCAATGGTAGGTCGTGAGGTTGAAATAAAGAAAAAAGACAAGAAGAATTTCGGAAAGGTCGAATCAGCATTCCTTAAGGATAATACCGATGTGTATGATGTGACTTTTCAGACAGAGAAGTCTATAAAGATCAAGATTGAAGTGGATACATGTCCACCGTTGAACTTCAAGACGGAACAAAAGCTATTGCTTCAACCTCATTCATTTATGACTCGTTGTTTTAGACTTTCGGACCTATTTGCAGGCAAGATGCACGCACTGGTTTATCGTGCCTGGAAGAATAGGGTTAAAGGCCGTGATTGGTATGACTTTGAATGGTATGTACGTCATAGTATTCCGTTTGATTTTACCCATTTGGCAGAACGATGCAAGCAGTTTAACAATGAGGATATTACTCCAGAGTTATTCAAGGAGAAACTCATTGAGCGTCTTTCTACAGCTGATATAAAACAAGTGAAAGAAGATGTATTGCCTTTCGTACGCAATCCAAAGGAACTTGACATTTGGTCAAATGATTATTTCGTACAGTTGGCTGGGATGGTAAGAATAGAATAATACAACATTAAGATTTAAGGACTAAGATATATTCCTAATATGTTCAATCTATAATAAAACGAAATGTAATGAAACATCTATACATCATCGGAAATGGTTTTGATATTCATACAGGGCTTGCTACACGATATGCAGATTTCAGGCTATGGTTAGAGAATAATTATCCTTTCATTTACGAAAATATGCAGGCGGTTTATGATATAGATGCAGAATGGTGGAATGATTTTGAAGTGCAACTTGGGAATCTAGATATCAATAAATTTGTATCAAAATTTACTCCACTAGCCAAGCCCGTTGATGAAATTATAGCAGAGGCAAAACGGAAAAGGGAATTTGAGGAAAGGTACAACATACCACCCAGTTTGCATTTTGATTCTTATTGTGCAAAACGGCTTAAAGGTTTACTTGATGTGTTGCAATATTGTTTTGAAAAATGGGTGGATAACTGCCAGAGGTCGATTACTGATCCTAAATATGTCCAGATTGAGAAAGAAGATTCATTCTTTATTAATTTTAATTATACGGATGTCATCGAAATATTATATAAAATACCAGAAGAAAGAGTCCTTCATATTCATGGTCGATCTTCAAAACACGAACGTCTTATATATGGACACAATAAGTTTCTATATGGAAGTTCAATGAGTTATGACGATGAACAAGTATCTTTTGAATTATATAAATATCATAAGAATCCATATGAACATATTTTCAAACATCAAGAATTACAAAAGATACTCAAAGATGTGGAGTATGTGCATATATATGGCTTTTCATTTTCCGCAGTTGATGAAGATTATATGGATTGGTTTTTCAACAATGTTCCCGCTACATCTCAATGGGAAGTTAGTTGGTTTTCTGAGGAAGATAAAAACAGAATAGATAAATTCATATTGGATCACTGGAGTTTGAAGGATAGATTAAAGACTATCAAATTAGAAGAAATAAGCCAAACAGGAAAACCTTAGCACAAAGTGCGTTCGACGAAAATGTATTTATGACTCCTGACCTTCCTGAATTATGACCACCGCATCCTGTCTATGATATATACCACGAACTGGATAGAGCGGCTGCAGAAGGACTTCCGGCGGGTTACGAGGATGCGCGGAGCAATGCCCAACGAGGAATCTGTCATCCTGCTTATAGGTAAGACAGCATGGACAAGAAGTCCTACCTGAGGCAGGTCCCGAGAATCAATCTAGACAGGACTCTATTCCCGGACAAATAAAAATCTTCATCGGCAGGCTAGCCTGCCGATGAGATAACAGATAAATTGATATATTTGCAAAAAAAGGGCTGAAGACTCACTTCAGACACACTGAATGAAACACTACCATGGAAACAGACACTATAGAATAACAATATTTGACAAAGTAATATCCATGTCATTACATTATACATTTTCATGTCACGATCTCGCTTTTTTAAGTTGACATTTTTTCTTAGAATAATTTCAAATTATTAACTTCATGTTGAAAGATTCGGTAAAGACTAATCATCATCTTGTCTATAATGATCAGTAACGCAAATCTTATATAATAGTTTTCATATACAGAGTCTATGCCAGAAAGAATTTCCAACGAGGGTCTGTTTTGCTGGTATGAAGTCAGATTATGGGCACACCTGTTTCTGTGAAGATACAGGCAGCTATACATCTCATTTAGACCTTTTTTTATGGTACATGTAAATGGTTTGTTGCTGTCATTTTTATGAGCACAATTACTGCAATTTTTGAAGAATGCAGAAATGTCAATACAATCTCTTCCTATGCTATTGAAGATTTCCACATATTCCTGATACTCTCTTTCACAAAAGCCCATAGTGCTTGTATTTGCATGAAACTCGTCCAGAATATCTTTTGTGCTGTTCCATATTTCATTGGTGTCTATTGTCGAGAAGTTAAAGTCTTTTTTCTCCTGACTTCATCACTTTTCTGCGCCATCACATAGCACGTATTGAAAATCAATGAGTTACGTCAAAAAAGTGGGTGGCTTTGGGTGGCGCAAGCAAAAATGTGTACCTTTGTTACATGTATGTACGCAAGAAACATAACCGATCAGGTACCACAAGCGTGGTTGTTGTCAGTAAAGCTAGCGGCAAATATAAGGAGATAAAGTCCTTTGGATCTTCATCGTCAGAGG
>OGMN01000806.1_pt1 | contig 29481 bp, 29 predicted proteins | sample 1573211 | NCBI WGS metagenome assembly OGMN01 (sample SAMEA2581876, study PRJEB24529) | metagenome | biome: Human gut stool | place: China | collected 2011
TTGTATTTGCAGGAATGGATGTGACAAATGAGCGTCAGAAAGTGCAGATTACTGTAACCAAGACGGATTCAGAGACTAAGGAAGCACTTGAAGGAGCAGTATTCGGTTTATTTGCGAAAGAAGATATCGTAAATAAAGATGGCAAGGTAATCGTAAAAGCTGATACACAGATTGAGAGAACAGTAACAGGCAAGGATGGAAAGGCTGCATTTACCTCTGACCTTCCGCTTGGACAGTATTATGTCAAAGAGATTGAGGTACCAAAGGGATATGTGAAGTCTGATAAGATTTTTGATGTTGATGCTTCATATCAGGGAGATGAGGTGATGTAAGAATTGCCCAATACGAAAATGGTTCAAGAGTTCCAAGGACGGGAACGTTGAACAGGATTGCAAAGGCACTTGGCATTCCGCCGGAAGAATTATTCTGTGAGGACTGTAGAAAGTGCATGTTTCTCAAGAATTATTACAGAAAGAAAAGAAAATCTCATACCACTTTTGATATGGGAATCGAAGAAGACAACAGTTACAGAGAACACAAAAATCCCGAGGATGAAGGGATTTTGTATGACAATTTAGATTAAGGAGGAACCGTAATATGATGAATTACGAGATTTTTAAGGAAGTAGTAAAAGAAAAGTTTATGGATTATATGCCTGAGAAGTTCAAAGGAATGGAGCTTGTGGCAGAGCCCGTGGAAAAGGTGAATGTGACTCTTGATGGCATCATCTTAAGAGAAGAAGGCAGGAACATTTCGCCTACGATTTATATCAATGACATGTATAAGAAGTATCAGGACTGTGGTGATCTTGAGGTGTCACATCATTGACAAATGTACATCGCCATGATACGATTTGAGAAATATATATATTTTTTGTCGGAAGTGTAGAGTTTTTTGTCGGATACTTTTCTAAAATAAATAAGCTATTACATCTTTATGAAGGTGTTTCAGCATTTGGCACAAGGGGTTATCGTAGAAAGACCTATTTTTTGCAATAACTCAAGTAGAAATGAGGTGAATATCGATGATGCAGCAATTGTATAAATTGACATATGTCAAAAATGGGGGGAGAAGCCTACTGACCGTGAATGACGCTCAGGAGAGAATGACAAAAGGAGGACTTTATGAATATTATCAAACATAAATATGGCAAACGAACGGTATCTCTGCTGCTTGCGGTAATTTTGGTGCTATGCCCTTTGCAGGTTAGGGCGGCAGATAACAAGCCAACCATCGAAATTGGTGACTACATTCAGATGGGTACTTATGGGGGAGTGCCAATTGTGTGGCGTTGTGTAGCGAAGGATAGCAATGGGCCATTGATGCTTTCGGATAGAGTATTGTGTGATTACATGCCCTATGATGCAAAAACCAACAAAAATGCCGAAACAGGCTCGCACCGGCGCAATAGCTGGAGAGATAATTTTGGTTCTAACCACTGGAGAGACAGCAACATACGTTCTTGGCTCAATTCCAACGCTGAAGCAGGAAAAGTGAAATGGCTTTGCGGAAATCCGCCAACAGAGGATTCTGTCTATCCTAAAACGGCAGCATATGACCAAAAGGAGGGCTTCCTTCGCAGCTTTCGTTCGGATGAGCTGGGAGCGATTCGAACGGTGAAGCAGCGTTCTATCGTTTCCCATCCGGAGTATACGGCAGGTTATATCGACGCAGCCGGTGTTGATCTTCCCTATAACACCACAATTGATACGGTAGCGGATGGGTATGACAGTGCCCATTATGAATATATTTGGGATAGAGTTTTTCTGCTGGATGTTCAGCAGCTCAAAATGGTTAATGATAACCTGAACGGCTACCATATCGCAAAAAACAGAAGCGGTGTAGCATGGAACTATTGGCTGCGTACACCGATTACAACCTGTAACCATGATATGCGATTTGTGACCCCTCAAGGGAATATTTTGCGTGACGCACCCTATAAGGGATATTACGGCGTTCGTCCTGCCTTCTATCTGAATACGGAAAATTACACCGTATCATCCGGCACAGGACAGAGCGCACAGGACCCCTATGTTGTTTCCGCACCGGATGCGCCGGATGACAGCATTGGCATATCCGGCGCTGTGCGAGAGGATGTGAATGGTGACTGGAATGTGAACACGGATGAGTATCTACAGCTGGAGATGAGTACCCTCTACACTGAGGATCCTGCATATGCAAATGTAACCGTACCAGTGTATACAATCCAGAAGCCTCGCAGCGATAAGGAGAACATGGTGATTGTGTACTGCGCCGAGGGCTACACCAAAAGCCAGCAAAAGCAGTTTGTCGAGGATGTAAAAAAGCTGTGGGGGGAGGTATTGCAGATAGAGCCATATCGCAGCATGGCGGATCGCTTTAATGTCTATGCACTCTGCACGGCATCGGTGGATGGCTATGGCGGTACCAGCACATTTTTTGCTGCGACCGCCAAAGGAGGAATTTCTACTAACAAAGGGAACTGGCGCAACCATGTTTTGGAGCGCATCATAGGCCCTGCGTTTATCGAGAAGATTCATGACGCACATATTCCTAATGAAACGCATCCAAACGAAAACACGATGGATCATAATTATAGACAGTATGATTATGTGTATGAAAATATCAACCAATTCGTTGTGTTGGCGAATAGCGGTGAGTATTTCGGTGGCTCTCATGATAATAAACAATATGGTATTCACTATATTGTTGCGTCAGCGAGAAACGCATATTCTGCGTTTACCCAGCGGCATGAACTGGGACACGGTCTGTTCCATCTGGGAGATGAATATAATTATAGCACGGTTCCTGTAGATGAGGCGAATTACACTACATCGCTGAATATGACTGCAACAAAAGATCCCACGAAAGTGAAGTGGAAGCAGCTGCTTGGCTTCCGCAATACCTATACCTGCCCGCATTATGACAGTTATCCTTATACCTATAATTCCAGCAGGGATTGTCTGATGCGAGAAACCTTTCAGAATGATTTTTGCGATGTGTGCAAGCTGCAGGGCATGAAGGTTATGAGTCAGCTCATTAAAAATCCCCCTGCGCTTTATGTGGCTGTTCCTGAGGTGAAAAAGTATATCGGTGATTACAGAAATCCTGCAGAAAAACCTTTTGCCTTTGAGGCAGCGAATTCCTCCGCATATGCGAGCTATCAATATGACAGGAATAGCCGTCTATTAAGCGGCGGCAGTAAAAACAACTTTGATTATAGCAAAATGAAGGGGCAGCAGGTTGAGCTGCGTACCATTATACAAAATCTTTCGGATACCCAAGCGAAGACTGTGACCCTGCGCCTGTGGGTGGAACATTCCAACGGTGACAAAGCGGTCACGACAGATGGGAAGCAGGTTTTCACTACAAAGGAGTTTGACATCCCTGTTTGGAAAGAGAAAAGCAAATTCTGGCCAAAGGGTGCATTGGATTACAAGGGCAGCGACTTTGATTCCGGCCTTGTCAACTGCTCTCTGGTTTACACGATTCCGGAGAATGCCATTCTGCAATACGGCGATACCATCGGCTTTGATATTGTAGATGGTGCGACAGGCGAGGTATTGGCTCATGATGATACGGAGAAGCAGCGCTATGTCGATGTCACCATCCAATATCAGCTGGAGGACGGCACAGATGTTCCAAACACCATGCCGACTACCTTTACTGTTCCGGTAGGCAAAAAGGTTGATTGGCAGCCGCCGCAGGAACTGCACGGCTACGTTTTTGTTCACGCGGAGGGAATGGAAAATGCTGTCCCGAGCAATGGTATGACGATTCGTTATATTTATAAAAGGACTGAGGAACGCCCCGAGCCGCCGGTGACAAAAAATTATACGGTGAAATATGATTGGGGCTCTGTATTCCCGACAGGCGTAACGCTGCCGCAGAATAGCAACTCCTATTCCAGCGAGCAGCAGGCGAGGGATGCTGTGGATACGGAATATACCGCTGCAACTCGCATTAAGGCGCCAAAGGATGGCAAAAACGGCACATGGGCTTTTTCGGGCTGGGGTACCGGCAGCTTAAACGATACAACCGTGGTATTCAGTGGAAGCTGGAGTTTTACGGCGGATACAGCGTCGATAACGCCTCCGAGCGGTACAGCAAGCTACAAGATTACCGCAACGGCAGGTATCGGTGGAACAATCTCTCCCGGTGGCACGACAACGGTATCTGCCGCAGGTCAGCTTACATATACAATCAAGGCGAACGAAGGATATTATATTGCGGACGTAAAGGTGGATGGTTCGGAAGTGACAGCAACCACAAGCTACACCTTTAGTGATGTGAATACTGATCACACCATAGAAGTTACCTTTAAACAGGAAAGCCAGACACCGGATGTGCCGGATGTGATTGCACCAAGCATAACCACACAGCCTGGCAATGCGACAGTGAAGGTAGGTGAGACTGCGTCCTTTACCATAGCAGCAAGCGGTACAGATCTTGCCTATCAGTGGCAGATAGACAGAAATGATGGGAAAGGATGGGTAAACATTGACGGTGCAACGGCAACGAGCTATACCACATCCACAGTCAATATAAGCTGCAACGGATTTAAGTATAAGTGTGTTGTTTCAAACAGCGCAGGAAACGTAGAGAGTAATTCCGCAACATTGACCGTACAGGATGCGGGCGGTTCCGATAATCCTGACACACCGAATAACACCTATCAGATTATTGATGGAGCAAACAGTAGTTGGACGCATGACAGTGATGGTAATATCACCATCCGGGGTAACGGAGACTTCTCCAAGTTTACCGGAGTTAAGGTGGACGGAAATTTGATAGACAGGAGCAACTACACTGCAAAGGAAGGCTCTACCATTATCACACTGAAAGCTTCCTACCTGAATACACTTTCGGCAGGAACCAATACAGTTGAAATCCTTTGGACGGATGGTTCTGCAAGCACCACATTTACCATCAAAGCAAATACCTCTGATAACAGTGATAACAACCAGAATGACAATAACAATAGCGATTCCTCTGATGACAAGCCATCGAGTGGAACTGATAAGAAGGATGTGACTGCACCTAAAACCGGGGACAACACACCGAGTGTATGGCTGTTTATACTATTAATTCTTTCCGCAACGGGATTGATTATTACCGTAAAGAAACGCAGAGAAAATTTGAATTCATAGAAACGATAGTTAAAAAATGAAACGAGAAAATAACCATGGAGAAGGCGGGCATGTATGTCCGTCTTTTTTTCAAAGAAAACACAACAGGGAGTGTACGCTGCGGAAGAGGTGAAAGAAAAGACACAGACGGAATCAAAGCAGAAGGCGTGTATGGGAATAGAAATGGAAATTTCTTCTCAATCAGGTAAATCCTAAAAATGCAATGCGCTCATTTGGAACATTTGTTTCTAAGATTGATTGGTCGAAGTCAGATTCCTTAAGAGAACTGTTTAGACCATTTGAGCATCTTGGGACAGAAAAGATATATGCTTTATAGAAATAAAAAGCAAGATTGAATAGCAACCATCCCAAAGTTGCGCGTTTGCAACCAATGTTTTCTTTACTTTCAGCCACCTGTCGGTATAATTTTGGGTATAAATTGAATTGGAGGTACTTATTTTGATAGGTGACAATATTAAGTTTTACAGAAAAAAGAATCAGCTTACACAGGATGACATTGCTGAGGCATGTAATGTGACAAGACAGGCGGTGTCGAAATGGGAGAACGGAACAGGAACACCGGATATTGCAAATCTGATGGCAATAGCAGCTCTCTTCCAGATATCAGTAGATGAATTACTTTCGAATGAGAAATCAGAGAAAAAGCAGTCTGATTACATCTATGAAAGTCGTACTGAATACGATATTGATGGTAAGAAGAATTTTGATATCAAGCTTGGTGGAGCATATGCTGTAGATTTAAAGGCATATCATGGAGAAAAAATTGAAGTCGCAATGTTTTCAAATGTCTATAAGAATCTTCTGGCAGATTATAAAGTAAAGATTGATGATATAAAAAACCGAATCGATATTGATCTTAACAGATTTAATGAAGCCAGTGAAGCAGATGCAAAGGAGAGTTTGGTCATTACTATTTTTATTCCAGTAAAATATATTGGAAAAATCGAATTATCAGTTAATGCAGGGACACTGAATATTACTGATATAGAAAATTAACATATTGAGGTAAATGGCAAAATTAGCGAAGTTACCCTTCAGGGAAATAAAAGTGAAATTGAGATAGATTCAAATCTTGATATGCAGATCAGTGTTTTATCACATGAGGGTGCGCTTGAGATTAATCAGTTGTCAGCAACATCAAGACTTACAATTCCTGCAGATTATAGATTTAGAAGCACAAAAAAGGGAATAGCAACTCATATTTATTATGAGAGACAGGGCAAAAAGGTTGATGACTTTTCAGATGCCAAAGCAGACAATTACATTGAGCTCAATGGTATAAAGAGTGAGCTTGTGATTGTAGAGGCTGAGGTGTAGTCATGGAAAAGTATATATATCGACCGGTAAGATTCTATTTGATTACATTTGCCTGCACTTGGTTCTGGTGGCTATTTGCAATTTTACTTAATGAAGGGACGGGGCTTTATCTTGGAATGTTTCTTGGCTTGATTTCACCTGCCGTGGTTGCCGTAGTAACTGTATTTACGTCTAAGAATAAAGCACTCATTAATGACTTTAAGAAGAAGCTGATTGGGTTTTATAGAATAAAACCTAAATATATATTAATTGCAGTGCTGATATTTGCTGTGATAGTGACGGCTTCAATCGGTACATCAGTATTATTTGGCGGTAGTATAAATCAGTTTTCATTTACAGAAGACTTTTCATTTTCTATAGGTGGTACGTCAGCATTTCTTACAATTTTGTTGGCATCCTGCATAGAGGAGTTAGGTTGGAGAGGTTATGGAGAGGATGCTGTTGGTGCGTACAACAGCTGGTTTAAGGAGTCTATCATCTTTGGATGTATCTGGTCTTTGTGGCATGTGCCATTATTCTGGATACCTGGAACGTACCAGTATGGACTTAAAGAGATGGGAATCATGTATGTGATTAACTTTCTTCTTAGCGTGATACCACTTGATTTCCTTCAGACATGGGTATATGTAAAGAATAACAGAAGTATGCTTGCAACAATTATTTTTCATTTGTTTATAAATATTATGCAGGAAAAGATAAACATGACTTCTGAAACAAAATGTATACAAACTATTTTTGTTGTTATTGCGGCAATTATAATTGTTGTTATAAATAAAGAAATGTTCTTTGAAACAAAGCATGTGGGTAATTTACTTGAAGAGAAAATTATGAATCGAGAGATAAATTGAACTTTATCAATGTAAAGAAATCGACAATTGCCTGCACAAATTTTTCTTCGCCTCTTCGCAATAAAAGTTGCTCAGAAATGAAGATTAGAATGAAGATTAATGAATATCAGGAATTGGCAATGACGACTTTAAATCCTGAACTAAGTAAAAGAGATGTATTAATAAATAGTGTAATGGGATTATGTGGCGAATCAGGAGAAGCCATTGATATAGTAAAAAAATGGATGGCTCAAGGACATGAATTGGACAAGGAACATTTTACAAAATACCTGTAAATCATCAACATAAAACTATATATAATAACTTTGATACAAGAAACAGAGCAAGTACTAAGGAAACAAAACCTTTCTGGTACCTGCTCTTATTTTATTTATTGGAATTATTAGAAAAAATTTTATATTGGAATTATTAGATTAGAATTATTAGAAAAATTTTTCATTGACAAAATTAGAAAGGTATGTTTAAATCTATTAAAGTTAGTCAAAGGTAACTATAATTAGTCTTGGAGGACAAGAAGTTGGAAAGAGTAAATGATATCTCCAAATCTAAAACATTATATGTGGTTGTAATAATTCTCCTGATGGCAGCACTTGTGATTACAGTTGTTACGGCGGTATCACTTGGACAGGTGAATATAAAAGTATCAGACACATATAAAATTATTTTTGGAAAGCTTATACATAATGATGAAATATACAATTCGTCCAGCAAAGCAATGATTGCAATAGTCTGGAATATGAGATTGCCAAGAGTTCTTCTTGGCTTGTTGGCCGGTGCCGGACTTGCATTATGTGGATGTGTGATGCAGGCAACAGTTAATAATCCAATATCTGAGCCATATATTCTTGGTGTGTCATCAGGTGCTACATTTGGTGCAACTCTGCTTATAGTTATGGGACTGGGAGCGTTTGTTTCCGGTGGTGCATTTGTGGGAGCAGTTATAGCAACAGTTATGGTTCTTGGAATTGCTTCCGGACATGGAAAAATGACTACGACAAGACTTATTCTTGCAGGAACTGTTGTTAATGCATTGTTTACAGCATTTTCTAACTTTATTATCTCAGTTGGAGCCAATGCTGACAGCATAATGACAATCAAGTTCTGGACAATGGGTTCACTTGCTAATGCAAGCTGGAAAAGCATTATACTTCCAGCAGTTGTTGTAATAGCTGTTACATTATTTTTCTGTACGCAGTATCGTATACTTAATACGATGATGTTAGGTGATGAAACAGCAGTTACACTTGGAATAAATTTAAGCCTGTACAGGAAAGTTTATATGACATTAATAGCAGTAGTAACAGGTGTGCTTGTTTCAAGCTGTGGAATAATTGGTTTTGTAGGACTTATAATACCACATATATCAAGGGCATTTGCTGGAACGAATCATAAGAGATTAGTGCCAGTGGTGATACTTCTTGGAGCAATATTTCTTATATGGGCTGATGTTCTTGCAAGAATACTGGTTAAGAATGCAGAGCTTCCTATAGGAATATTTACAGCTCTGGTTGGTGCCCCATTTTTTATATACATTGTAACTAAGAAGAATTATGGCAGGGAGTAGTTATGGAACTTAGATGTGATAATATACAGTACAGTATAGAGGGCAGCAGAATATTAAATGGAATATCGCTAGGTGTTAGTAATAATGAGTTTCATACGATACTAGGACCAAATGGTTGTGGTAAAACCACATTTTTAAAGACGGTTTACAGAATAGCAAAACCAGATTTTGGAACGATATATCTGGATGGAAAACCTCTGGATAATATAAGCATAAGAAAAAGTGCACAGAATATGGCAGTTGTTGCACAGTTCAATAATCTTAATTTTGACTGTTCTGTGCTTGATGTTGTTATGCTTGGCCGTACCCCTCATCTAAAGATGATGGAGCAGGAGAAAAAAGAAGATTATGAGATTGCATATAATGCATTAAAAAGCGTTGGTATGTATGAAAAAAGAAATCGTTCATATTTGTCATTGTCAGGCGGTGAAAAACAAAGAGTGGTGCTGGCAAGGGCGATTACACAGCAGCCTACACTTTTGCTGCTTGATGAACCGACTAATCATCTGGATATTAAATATCAGCTTGAAATATTAAAAATTGTAAAAAAATTAAATGTAAATGTTCTTGCAGTTTTGCATGATATACAGCTGGCATGTAGATTTTCGGATTATATATATCTTATAAAGGATGGGAGAATAAGATATAAAGGAAAACCGGAAGAGGTTATTACAAAAGATAATATGAGAGAAATATATGATGTAGAATGTGAAGTTATCAATCGTGGCAGCAATCAGATATTAATTCAATACACATGATATAAAATATAAATGTATAATAAAGGAGACTTGAAGCAATGAGAAAATTCAAATCACTAATAACAGTTTTAGCAATAACAGTTATATCAGCAGCATTATTTACCGGTTGTGGGAATACAGGTTCCAATGATAGTAACAGCAGTTCGCAGTTACAGGATGAATCGAAGCAGACACAGTATCCTGTAACAATAACAACATATGATGCATCTGGTAATGAAGTTAAGCAGACATTTGATAAAGCACCGGAAAGAATTGTAACGAATAATTTGTCAGCAACAGAAACACTTATTGAACTGGGGCTGGGTGATAAAATAGTCGGAATGATGAATCCAGATAATGAAGTTACCTCAATATATAAGGACAGTGTTGCAAATATAAATAAGCTGGGTGATAAGAAAACTATATCTAAAGAAATAGTCTTATCTGCGCTGCCGGATATAATTGTGGGAAGAGCGGCTATGTTTTCTGATAAATCTCTTGGTGAATATACGCAATGGAATGCGAATGGTGTTGAAGTTTATGCACAGGCTGCAAGTGTAACCAAAGGAGAGACTAAGATTGAAAGCGTTATACAGGATGTTAGGAATCTTGGTGTTATATTTAATGTTCAGGACAAGGCAGACTCATATGCAGATGAACTTCAGAAGAAATATGATTCAGTCCTGACATCAGTAGGAAATACAGGAACAGACAAGAAAAATGCACTTGTAATGTGCGCATTTGATGGAAATACATTTGGCACATATAAATCATCTTTACAGGAGAATATGTTGAATAAGTTAGGATATACAAATGTATCAACAGGTACATCGGGACTCTCATTAGAGACACTTGTAACAATGAATCCTGAGCTTATAGTATATGTAACAAGTGACCGCAATGCAAAGAATGATGCAGATGCAGTTAATAAATTGCTTTCATCTGATGCAGTATCTGATGTTGCAGCTATAAAGAATAAGAAAATAGTTACAATAGGATATGATGAATTTATGGATTATGGACCAGCTGTATTCGATGCATTATCAAAGATTGCAGATAGTGTTAAATAATATGTGAATAAGAGAAGTGAATTAAATATGATAGAACATATTGAAATGTCAGGTATTAAAACGATTGTGCGGCTCCCGGATAATTATTTATGCGGCAGAAAATATAAAGTGATATTTATAAATGATGGAGAAATAGTAAATAATATTGAACAGCCTGATAATCAGATATACGTTGGACTTATCCCAAAAAACAGGCTGGCTGCATATACACCATGGCCATATAAAGCTATAAGAGAGGGGGCTGAAGACTTTGGTGGTGAGTGCAGGGAATATCATAACCAGCTTGTTGGGGAAATAGTTCCATACATCTGCAAGCATTATAATGTGTATGCAGAATCAATGGCATATGGAGGGTATTCACTGGGTGGTCTTGCTGCTATATATAGCCTGTATTTTGATGAAACATTTTCTACTATATTTTCAGTCTGCGGTTCGTTCTGGTATCCGGGTTTTGCAGACTACGTAGTTAATAATAATGTAAAAAACAGAAATGCAGCTGTTTATCTTCTCAATGGTGAACAGGAGGGGGTAAATCACGGGAATCTGCTTGAACAGGCACCCGTAAAGGCACATATGGTTCATGAGCATCTTATGTCGGTTATGAATGCTGTAAGTATATTTGACGAATATGGACATCACGAAAATAAGTCTGAAAGAATTAATAGGTTATTATCTGTTCTCACCGGCATGGAAGGAAGTTATGAGAATGGTGGGAAAGAAACAAAATGAAGGTGAGAAGAATCTGGCGTAAGTAAGATTGCAGGCTTGCGAAAATAGTGCAATAAGATTGATAAAAAATTAAAGACAAGTAAACCACCAATATACAATTATATATAATAACTTTGATATAAATAAGAGCAAGTGCTAAGGCAACGAAAACCTTTCAGTACTTGCTCTTATTTTATTACTAATGCTTACATAAGAATCATTACACAAAATTGAGTAAAGATTTTGTGAGTTGAATAAGAAAAAATGATTGACATAACAGAATAATCTGTCTATAATCGTTCTAAAAAGAACGATAGTAAAGGAGGTCAGGATGTATTTCTGGGATAAGCATAAAACAATTACAAGCTACTATGAATTACTTTCAGGAGAAGTGTGCGACAGGTATGAATTGACACAGATGGAATATGATATACTTATGTTTCTTCATAATAATCCACAGCATAATACGGCAGCAGACATAGTAAAGATCAGAAAATCAACAAAATCCCATGTTTCAACATCACTAAAGAACCTTGAAAATAAAGGCCTTGTTAAACGAATACAAAGTCAGGATAATAAAAAGCATATTGAGATTGTTTTATTAGATAAGGCAGAGATAATTGTAAAAGCAGGAATAAACGCACAGAAACAGTTTTCTAAGGATGTTTTAAGTGGCTTAACAGAAGAAGAAAAGCATATGTGTATAGATGTGTTTGATAAGATCTGCAATAATGCAGAAAAATATATAAAAGAGTATAAGGAGCAGAACTTGTAATGAAGCTAAACAATTATAAACCACAGCTTCCAGATGTTATGGAAGCAATATTTGATGCAGCATATCTGATTTTTGATCTTGTTGCTGCAATATTATTTTTTATATATTCAAATGGGGATATGTTATTTATTCTTTATGGAATATTAACATTAACACTTTGTGTGGGAGATGCATTTCATCTTGTGCCAAGAATTATCAGAGCAGTATGCGGAAGTAGTGATAAGATAAAGAAACAGCTAGGAATTGGATTGCAGATATCATCTATTACAATGACAGCTTTTTACATTATTTTGATGTATATATGGAAATTTACATTTCCAGGGTTTACAATACCAGTAATAATTGAGGTTATAATATGGATATCAGCAATTGTTAGAATTGTAATATGTTTGTTCCCACAGAATAATTGGTGTAGGGATGAGGGAAATATGAAATTATCCGTTATTAGAAATTCAGTTTTTGCAGTTACCGGTATAGGCGTAATCATTCTGTATATGATTTCAGGAAATGCTTATGGATATCATCTGACAAGGATGGTAGCAGCAATTATTATTTCATTTGGATGCTATATACCAGTAACCTTATTCAGTAAAACCAAACCAAAGGTTGGACTTTTAATGATTCCGAAGACTTGTGCATATATGTGGATTATAGCTATGGGACTTCAGCTTTTGTTTTAGAATTGTAAGAATTATAATAAAATATTATCACATGGAGGTATAACATTATGATGAAAATTAAAAATTTTGTAGATCTTATGACTGGTGAGTTTGATAACAAAGAACAGTTTATGGAAATGAAGGAGGCTGGTAAAAGCTTTCCATATGCACAACATATAAATACAGTCTGCAATGATAAAATAAAAAATATACCAGAGGATTTTAATGGAATATTTGTTGTAGAGGAAAGTTATTATGAAACAGATGGAAAACGTCATGCATCACCACATTTATTTCTAATTACAGATAGTAATGATGGAATTATACTTTCTTCTTATGAAATTCCTGCAGGAGAAGACAAGAATACATTTTCCTATAACTCAATGAAGAGTGTAGATTATAGTGAACTTAGAAAATCTGAAAAGTTTACGCCAGCATTATATAAGGAAAATAATGGAAGCTGGGAGGGAGGAAGCGTAAGCCAGTTTACACCAGTTATGATATTCAGATTATGGGAACGTTTTTCAGAAACTTGCCTTGAGGTATCAGAAAGCATGGAAGTGAATGGAAAGAGAACTTTCGGATATGATGTTCCTATTATTTATAAGAGAGTATAGAACAATTGGACTGCCAGCCAGGATACAAGGCACATTATTTAATATTGCCAGCAGGATGAACCGGCTGGCAATTAACTGGCAGTGGTGCCAGGTGGTGTAGAGTTATATAATAAGCATATTATTTTATATTAAGTGTACTACATATGAAACTAAAGCTTGGTTGATTTCTGTTTCATATGTAGTTATTCTGTAAGTTCCTTCATAAGTGAATGTACAGTTGTAATCTCATTTATCCGTCCAACATTGGCACCGCAGAAGATTAAGCCATTATCCACATCGCCCTTTACAGCATTTATAAGAGCTTTTGTAATACAATATGGAACCTTTGCAGGGTTACATTTTTCAAGACAATTGTAACATTTGGAAATAGGGATTCTTGAATTGTCAAGTTGTTTAATAAATGCATTGCGAAGAGCTCTTCCAGGCATTCCGACAGGACTTTGGATAATCTGAACATCTTCTTGTCTGGCATTGATATAAGCCTGTTTATAAGCAGGTGATGCATCACATTCTTTAGTAGCAACGAATCTGCTTGCTATCTGTACTCCATCAGCCCCAAGCTTAATTGCATGAATAATATCCTGTTTATCGAATATTCCTCCTGCAACAATAACAGGTATTTTTTTGGAGTATTTATCTTCATATTCTTTTTTACATTCTATAATATTAGTTATTTCATTATCGAAATCAAGTGAAGCTGTATTGTTCAGCTGTTCATTAGAAAATCCGAGGTGACCGCCAGCCTTTGGTCCCTCTATTACGATAAAATCAGCGGTTCGGTCATACTTATGTGACCACATTTTTAATATAAGCTGTGCAGCTCTTTTTGATGATACGATAGGAGCTATCTTAGTCTGACAGGTTTTATCTACAAGCGCTGGTAAATCTATCGGAAGACCAGCACCGCTGATAATTACATCAGCACCTGCGGCAACCGCTGCTTTTACATGTTCTTTATAGTGTTTAAGCGCAACCATAATATTTACGCCAACAAGCCCATTACCACCGGCAATTTCTTTAGCTTTATGGATATGTTTCTTTATTGCTGCTAAATTGCAGCCGGCCTGATCATATTCAAATGCATCATCATCATAACCAATCTGGGCAGTTGAAATAATTCCGACGCCACCTTCCTTTGCTACTGCACCTGCAAGACTGCTTAAACTGACACCAACGCCCATGCCACCTTGTATAATAGGAAGCCTTGCTGTTTTATTACCAATATGTAATTCAGGAAGCTTATATTTATTCACACTAAGATCCATATTAAACCAATCCTCATTTCTATAGTATATATTGTTGGAGTATACAAGAGTTATTGAACCATTATTACAATGCTTTGATACTCAAACTATTGTAATGATAATACATCGCGGCAGAGATGTCAATATTTTATTATCAACAATACCTTTTGATGTAGTAATTAAAACTATGAAATGACGTATATGTAATTGCAGTAATAACATTTAGTCTTAAAATAAATTGTTTTAAAATTAGTTTAAAACAAGTGTCATATAATTTTTCAACAATGCTGTTTGTGTGTTATTATGATGTAATGAGCGCAAGAGAGCCAGAAAGCTGCTTGCAGATTTCTGGCGAACGGCGAATGACGATCACGATAGCTGCGATAGCAGCGGCGAGTAGCAAAGCTACAAATCGTGATATAATGAGCGCAAAAGAAAAGAATGCGGCTGCGAAGCAGACATATTCTTTTCTTTTATAATAATATTATTACATTTTTCAGGCAAAGGAGATAGTTATGAGCAAAGCAGTTGTTTATTATTCATTATCAGGAAATACAAAAGAAGCAGCAATAGAAATAGCAAGAAAGCTTGGTGCTAAAATATTTGAAATAGAGTCAGTTAAGCCATTGCCTCAAAATACAGTAAGGCAGATGCTTGTTGGTGGAATGCAGTCAACATTTGGCAGAAAACCACAGATAAAAGGTGTTCCAGACAATATAGATTATTATGATGAAATTATATTAGGCACACCTGTATGGGCAGGAATGCCAGCCGCGCCAGTAAATACATTTATAAAAAAATATGGAATAGCTGATAAAATAGATGCAGTATTTACATTTAGTGGCGGTGGAGATAATGACAGATGCATGGCGCAGTTGTCAAAGACACTTAAAAATATAAAAAATGAGGTTGCATTAGCAGACCGTAATAGCGAAATGGCAAAGAATAATCATGATAAACTTGAGAAATTTATTATGGATATTAAGTAGAATATAGGGGAGTTAATGCATAAGATGAACATACAAAAAAGATGAAAAAGGATGTGAAATTAATGGGGAAACAAGGAAAAAATAATGCATTGATATTATATCAGGTGCTTATGAAATATTCGGATAAAGAACATCCCTTATCTATGTCAGATATTAAAGATTATATGGCAGAGGAGACTGCTGAATGTGGAAGAGATAGTATTGCAAGATATCTGAATCAGCTTGAAGAAGAAATGGGGATAGATATACATAGGGGCAAAGGTCAGTCGGCAAGGTACTATATAGATAGGAGGCTTCTTGATAAAGAAGAACTTAAGTTGATAACAGATGCAGTATATGCTTCAAATTTTATAGAAAAAGGCATAGCTGATAATATGATAAAAAAGCTTAAAACATTAAGAAGTATATATGATGGAGAAGAGCTTGATAGAAGTATACAGTGTGTAAATGTGGCAAAAGCCGAGAATGACAGAATATTGGAGAATGTCAGGATTATTCAGGAGGCAATAAAGAAAAATAAGCAGATTATATTTGATTATATGAAATGGAATAATCATAAACAGCTTGTAAGGAAGAATATAGAAGGAAAATATTCAATCAATCCATGGACACTAATATGGGCAAATGACAGGTATTATCTATATGGATATGATACATTTGAAAAAGATGGTGTACGTAAGGAACGTCACTACAGAGTAGATAAGCTGGATAATATTGAAATAATGGAAACTGATAGACAAGGCAAAGAGTTATTCATGCACTTTAATGCAGATACATATGTTGCAAAAAGAATGGGAATGTATACTGACCAAGAAAGAAGAATCATGGTCAGAATACCTGAAAGCCTTGTAGGAACTTTTATAGACCAGTTTGGAAAATGGATAGATATAAAAGAAGAAGCAATATGTCAACAAGATATAGAATCAAATGATACTGAACATAATGAAAAAGCTGTGGAAAAGAAATTGCTTGTGACATTCTGTGCAGTCAAATCAAATGTATTATTGGGATGGCTTATAGGACTTGGCAGAGTGGAAGTGTTAGAACCAGAAGATGTAAAGGAAAAAATGATAGAGCTTCTTGATAAAAATAAAGATTATTATAAATAGATTTAACAGTGGAAGTGCGTTTTGTGTATACTAAAAAGATATATAATGTGTTTTAGATAGAATTTAAAATATAATAAAAAGAAAAAGGAATTGTTGTAAATTTGCGGCAATTCCTTTTTTAGATGGTGGTAGAATATAGATAAATATTGAAGAAAATATTATAATAAATTAGAAAACTAATAAAATAGTAAAGATGAGGAGGAGAATAATGGGATACATTTTTGGATTAGATATTGGAGTAGCATCCGTAGGTGTGGCAGTTATTAATAATCAGACTTTAGAGATTGAAGAAGTAGTTTCAGATTTATTCGAATCTGCAGATGCAAGTAAAAATGTAGAGAGAAGAAGTGCAAGGCAATCAAGAAGACTGCATAGAAGAAGAAAAAACAGAGTAAGTGACTTTAATAGGTTATGGATAAAGAGTGGATATGATATACCTGAGGATAATGATGAGAATATTCTATTATTAAGAAATGAAGGAATTAAAAAGGCACTTAGCGAAAAGGAATTATATTATGTTCTTAGATATATGTTGCAGCATAGGGGGATTTCTTATCTTGAGGATGCTTTAGGAGAGGAAGAAGCAAAAGGAAGTTATCAGAAGGGGATTGCACTTAATCAGAAAGAATCGGAAAATTTATTGCCTTGTGAGATTCAGCAGGAACGAATGAGAAACTATGGACAATATAGGGGACAATATGAAATTACAGAGGAAGATGGCTCAAAGGTGACATTGAGTAATATATTTACTACAAGCTCATATATAAAAGAACTTAATAAATTCTTTGAGGTTCAGCAAGAACATGGCCTTTTGAAAGAAGAATTTATTAATCAATATATGGAAATCTTCAGAAGAAAAAGAAAGTATTATGAAGGACCGGGAAATGAATCTTCAAGGACAGATTATGGAAAATATACTACTAAGAAAAATGGCGATGGAAAATATATAACTGAAAAAAATATATTTGAAAAACTGATTGGAAAGTGTAGTGTTTATAAGAATGAATTCAGGGCAGCAGGTGCTTCATATACTGCACAGGAGTTCAATATATTAAATGATTTGAATAATATAACCGTAGATGGTAATAAGTTATCAAAGGAACAGAAGCTTTCTATAATAGAAAACATAAAAAGCGCTAACAGAGTGAGTGTAGAAAAAATAATAGGAGATTGTATAGGGAGTAAGAAACCATTTATTGAAGGTGCCAGAATTGATAAGAATGGTAAGCATATATACCATTCATTTGAACAATATAATAAAATGCGAAAGACCTTCGAATTAATAGGCTTTGATATAGCTGAATTATCAGTAGATGAATTGGATGAGATAGGAAGAATACTTACTATTAATACAGAAAAAGAGGGAATAGAGGAGGCTTTTAAAGAAAGCAAAGTGTCTCTAACTGAAGAACAGATTAATGCATTAATTGATTTAAGAAGAAAAAATTCACTAGCATTTAATAAGTGGCAGTCGTTATCAGTCAAGGCTATGAGAGAGCTTATACCAGATTTATATGAAAGAAGTGTAAATCAGATGGTATTATTAACTGAAAAAGGTATTTTTAAGGAAAAAGAGAATGAATTTGCTAAGAGTATATATATTCCAAAAAAAATCATAATAAGTGAAATATATAATCCGGTTGTTAAAAGATCTGTTAGTGTTGCACTTGATGCATTAAATGCACTTATTAAAAAGTATGGATATCCAGATGATGTTGTAGTAGAGATGCCAAGAGACAAGAATGAGGATGAACAGAAGGATAGAATTAAGAAGTTTCAGAAGAACAGAGAGAACGAATTAAAAGAAATAAAAAATAAGCTTAAACAAGAATATAATATAGAATTAACGGATGAATATTTCAGAAAACATAAGGGATTGGAATTACAACTGAAATTATGGGTAGAACAGGAAGAAAAATGTCCTTATTCAGGCAAACATATTAATATAAATGATTTATTATATCATCACGATATGTTTGAAGTTGATCATATCATACCATTGAGTATATCTTATGATGATGGAAGAAATAATAAGGTGTTGGTTTACAGAGATGAGAATCAGAGTAAAAGAAATAATACACCAATGGCGTATCTGGCTAATGTTAACAGAGATTATGATATGCACGAATTTATGGATTATGTGTTGAAAAATAAAAAGTTTCCACCTAAAAAGAAATCTAATCTGTTATATGGTGAAGATATAACTAAAATAGATGTTGTAAAAGGTTTTATAAACAGGAATTTGAATGACACGAGGTATGCATCACGCAGCATATTGAATGCTATACAACTATACTTTTCAAGTAGGGATTGTAACACAACAGTAAGAGTTATCAATGGAATGGTCACGCATCAGCTAAGAAATAGATTAAAGTTAGAAAAGGATAGAGATAAATCATATAGCCATCATGCTATTGATGCAGCTATTATATGTTATACCCAATTAGGCTTATTGAAGTTTAAAGACATACAAAGCAGGTTTATAGATTTTGATAATGAAGTATATAAAGAGGCAGATATTCAGTCCTGCTATGATGAGAAGTATTATGATGAAGCTTTATTTTCCCAGGTACTTAAGATTAGAAATAATCTTAAAAATGCAGAAGGTGATCCACAGACAACGGTAGTAAGCAGAGGAATATATGCTGAAAGTGAGAAGAATAATGGAATAGTTAAGTATCACCATAGGGTTGATAAGAAAGCTAATCGTGGTTTGAGTAATGCTACTATATATGGAACAAGAAATATCAATAATAAGATATATAAGATTGTAAGTTATGACATAAGAGATAATAAGGATGTAGATTCAATTAGAAAGATTATAGCTGGTGGAAAACAGGAATATTTCCTAATGTATAAGAATGATCCAAAGACATTTGAGATGCTTATGTCAATATATGAACAATTCAATGACGAAAAAAATCCTTTTGTGGCTTATGAGCAGGAAACGGGTGAAAAGATAAGAAAGTATTCTAAGAAGCACAATGGTCCTGTGATAAAGAAGATAAAATATGCAGATAGCGAAGTTGGTTCATGCATAGATATATCTGCTAATTACGGATATAACAAAGATGACAAAAAGGTAATAATGGACACATTAAAGCCTTATAGGGCTGATCTGTATTATGATACGAGAAATAATAATTACAGAATAATAGGAGTAAAATATGCAGATTTTAAGTTTGTCAAAGGAAGATATATATTAGATGAGGCATCCTACGAAGATATTCTTGTTAAGGAAGAAATACTAAAGCCAGGTATGAAAATAACGGATTTAGAAAGTGAAGGATATGAGTTTAGATTATCTTTTTATGAAAATGATATTATTCAGTATGAGAAAGATGGGGATATTTATAAAGAAAGATTTTTGTCTAGAACGATGCCTAAAAAGAAGAATTACATAGAAACAAAACCAGTAGTGGCGGCGAAGTATTTGAAACCACGGAATTTAATAGGACTTACAAAGGCTGGTAATATAGGAAAAATATATACAGATATTCTTGGAAATGAGAAAATTGTATACAAAGAAAAATTTAAATTAAGTATTGATTAACAGGTGGCAATGTGATATCATAATAGTAGGTTTGTGATGACTCAATTTTTTCAGACCTACTAAAATAAGGCTTTATGCCGAAATCAGAGACACCTAAGGGTGTCTCTTTTTTGTATATAGAAACTGTTGGAAGAGGATGAGTATGGGATATAAGGTGGTTTTAGTAGAGAATGATGTGAATATGAACATCAGGCTTAATAATGTAATAATCAATAGAGATGGGCATGATATATGGGTATCGGTAGACGATATATCAGTATTGGTTATAGATAATATGAAAGTAAATATAACAGCAAGAATGTTATCGTATCTTGCACAACATAATGTGGGTATTATATTGTGTGATGCAAAGCATCTGCCAATAGGATATTATGGAGATTATGATAATCATAGTCATATAACTAAGATATTAGGATATCAGGTGGAGTATACCAAAGAAGCCTATGATGAATTATGGAAAACGATAGTTGCAGCTAAATTGTTGAATCAGAAGAAAGTACTGATCAGATTAGGAAGAAGGATAGAAATAATCAAGAAAATAGAAGATTTCTGTGCGGATATAAAATCTGGAGATACATCTAATAGAGAAGCACATGGTGCTAAAGTGTATTTTAATGAATTAATGGGGACAAGTTTTTCAAGAGGCAATGAAAATATACTTCTGAATGCCGGACTTGATTATGGATATACAATTATCCGTTCATATATAGCCAGATTGTGTGTTGGATATGGACTTAATTGTCAGATAGGAATACATCATAAGAATGAATATAACAGGTTTAATCTTGTTGATGACTTAATGGAGCCGGTAAGACCATTCGTAGATTTATATGTGTATCATCTTTTAGAAAATGAAGAATTTTTTAAAATAGATCATAGACATAAAATAATTAATATTGTCAATCATAAAGTCATGTATAGAAATAAAAGAATGTATATGGGTAATATGTTGGAAGAATATGTTATGCTTTATGCGAAAGGTTTGAAAGATGGCACGGAACTTATATTTCCCGATATTGATGGATATGAGGGGGATAGAGATGAGGTATGATGTAATGCGACTTTTATGCATGTTTGATTTACCAGTAGAAACAGATAGAGAAAAAAGGAGTATCGCTATTTTAGAAAGAAGCTGGTAACAGAAGGGTTTGTGATGCTGCAATATTCAGTTTATATAAGAACCTGTCCTAATAGGCAGTATTCCGAAAGATTGCAGAAAAGATTGGAAAAAAATCTTCCAGTTAATGGGAATATAAGATTGTTAGAGATAACAGAAAAACAATATGAGGATATGAAGATATTAGTTGGAACTAAAAGTCTGAATGAAAAGATAGCAGGAGATGAAAGATTTATAATAATATGATTTTATCGATAAAAAATGATAATATTTCTTTAGAACCAATAACGCAGGTCTGTGGTACGAATATAAAAAGAAAAAATGCTATAATAAATAATATTGCAAAGTATTTCTTAGGAAGTAAATATGCAGAGTACGATGAAATGCAGGCATATGATATAAGAGTAGATGATAAAGTTGTTGGAAGAAAATATTTTAATGTATATAGAATAAAGAGTAAAGAAGATTTGGTTTGTGGAATAGAAATATCTAAGACAAGCCTTATGAGAATGCTCATGTGCGGTAAAGTAACACACAAGAACTTGATAGACAGCAGCCTATATTCCGTAAAAAAGGTCTTGACACATATCCGAAACCGGATATATAATATATACGAAATCGGATATTAAAGGGGGACGTGATGAACTGATGAACGATAAAAAACCAAGAATATATGCCTATTTATCTGCGGAAATTACTTCATTGTATCATGAAGCGGCTGTAAAAATAGGCATTTCTGATACTGTCTTAAATATCCTGTATGTGCTTTGTGAAAAGGAAGGACAATGCCTTCAAAGCGACATATTCAGGCTAACAGGTATCAGTCGGCAAACAATCAATTCGGCAATCCGTAAATTAGAAAAAAGTGAGCTTGTCTATCTGGAACAGAGAGAGGGCCGAAATACAATGGTCTGTTTGACCGAAAAAGGGAAAGATTTTTCTACGGAAAAAATTCTCCCATTATTTCAAATCGAAGATAAAATATGGGGCGCATGGACAGTCAATGAACAAGAAAAATATATACAATTCTCACAAACATACCGAGACTTGTTAAAAAAGTATCTGCGTGAAGATTTATAGACAATCCTGCCCCACAAAAGGAGCAGTTATGAACAGAGAAAACAAACGAAAACAATATGAAAAAGGTTATTATAAAACACATAGTTGTAAAGACAGCTTTACTTGTAAAGTATGTGGTAGGCTTGTAGTATCTGCTGGAGCAGGAAGCGACCACAGGAACCATTGCCCGAATTGCCTAAGCAGCTTACATTTAGATATTGAGCCGGGAGACAGGGAAGCTAATTGTGGAGGGATTATGGAACCAGTAGGCGTGTGGGTTAGAAAGAATGGTGAGTGGGCAATTATTCATCGTTGCCGGATATGTGGACATTTAAGTTCCAATCGCGTAGCAGCAGACGACAACCCGATGAAACTGATGTCGATTGCAATGAAGCCTCTTTCCCAACCGCCTTTCCCACTGGAAAAAATTGAAGAAATGACGGCTCTTATGGGCGGTGAAGGACAAATGTATGCAAGATAGCAAATCCAGTCGAGTCAGTCAACGGCAAGTAAATGGGCTGCGCCCACCGTTGACAGCCCCGCCTGCCTTTGCTGTCCGGTAATCAAGGAGCGACAGCCTAACGTGCTGCCGCCCCTTACAATCATTCAGAGAGAGGGGGATTTCCATGAATGAGTTTGAAGTCTACAAAGAACATATCCAGTACACCCACAACGCCTACTGCAAGGTTGTGATACGCCATGCGTCCTATGACGCATACCGGCTTATCATGGCAAGGTGGAAAAAGGAAATCTCTTTCGACTATCTGACTGATGAAAAGTTTTATCCGTTCGGCACTACTGACATTTACTTTGCAGAGCCGGAACAGACCGAAGAATCTTTTTTTACTTCCTGCGGACAGACAGTGCTGTTGCATGACCCGGTTCTTGCCGCTGCACTCCTGCGACTGCCACCGTTCAAGCAGGAAATGATATATCTCTATTATTTTTGTGCGCTGACACAAAAGGAAATTGCGGAAAGTTTCGGGAGAAAGCGGAGCAACACCGGGCAGCATATCCGCAACGCCCTGCGGCAGCTATATGAGGAAATGGAGGTGTTAGGCTATGAGCGACCGACTTCTCCCCTTTGAAACGATAGTGAAGTCGCAGCAGGGCGACCCGGCAGCTGTAAACGCTGTCCTTGCCCGGTATGCCGGATATATCAAGCACTTCTCCAGAATCAACGGACACTATAACGTGGATATGGAGGACTACATCAAAACCAAGCTGATAGAGAGCCTTTTCAAGTTCCGGTTTGACCGTTGAACTATTTACAACTGAATAACCACCGCCCCACAGCGGAACATGAGCAGTAAGTCTGAAAAAGATTTGTTGCTTTTTTGTTGCCCGCTTTTAGAGAAAGCGGACTGTATCGTGTAAAAATACGGAAAATTTCTTTTTTCGTTTGACATTTTTTGAAATGCCCTGTATTAAAGCGTGTAAGCAGAAAATGAAAATGCTCATGTGCGATAAAGTAATACACAAGAATTTGATAGACAGCAGGCTCACTATTCCGTAAATTTTGTTTTCAATGCTTGCCTTTTCAACGCCGATATGCTATAATATTTCCATTCCAAAGTAAGGAGTTAAAAATATGCGGCAGGGTATTCTTAAATAAAACTATAATCAAATAGTGGGAACAAAAAATTGTAAACGCCCCTTTAAAGAGAGGCTTAGTTTTTTGTACCCTTTTTAAGAATACTTTTGCCTTATATATTTGACATAGAAAAGCGGCCGTTGTTTGTAGCGTGCCGTATGTATGTGTATGTCTGTTTACCATATCCCCAGCGGTAAAAGTATTTTGCTGTTGGGGATTTTTGTGCCCTTTGGGGCTGAATGGAGGACAAACACATGAAAATAATCAATATCGGTATTCTTGCTCATGTAGATGCAGGAAAAACAACTTTAACGGAAAGCCTGCTTTATACCAGTGGAGCCATTACAGAATTAGGAAGTGTAGATAAAGGAACAACGAGAACAGATACTATGGCTTTAGAACGTCAGCGTGGAATTACCATTCAAGCTGCTGTTACTTCTTTTGACTGGAAAAACTATAAAATCAATATTGTAGATACCCCAGGTCATATGGACTTTTTGGCAGAAGTATATCGCTCCCTCTCTGTTCTTGATGGGGCAATTTTAGTAATTTCTGCAAAGGACGGCGTACAGGCACAGACAAGGGTGCTGTTCCATGCACTCCGAAAAATGAAAATTCCAACGATTATTTTTGTAAATAAGATAGACCAGGGGGGCATTAACTTACAGAGTGTTTATCAAAATATCAGGGAAAAACTTTCTGATGAAATCATAGTCATGCAAGATGTTTTGTTCACTCCGGAAGTATCGCTAACGGATATTGCGGATATAGAAAAATGGGAGTCTGTTGTTGGTGAAAATGATGAACTCCTGGAAAAGTATATTGCGGGAGAACCTTTGGAAATACAGGATTTACAGAGGGAAAAATGCAGAAGAATACAAAACAGTTCCCTGTTTCCTGTTTATCATGGAAGCGCAAAGAACAATATCGGAACGGAAAAGCTGATTGAAGTTATCACAGAAACATTTACTTCTGGTGCGGATAACAATCAATCCGAGTTATGCGGGAGCGTTTTTAAAATTGAATACACAGACCAGAAGAAACGGCTTGTTTATTTGCGGTTATACAGCGGGACACTTCGTTTGCGAGATACGATTCTTCTAGCCCAAAAGCAAAAACTAAAAATCACAGAAATGAGGATTCCGTCAAACGGAGAGATTGTGCAGGCGGATATAGCTTGCTGCGGAGAAATCGCTATTCTATCCAATGATACTTTGAAACTGAACGATATTCTTGGAAATACAGAACTTCTGCCGCGCAAGGCATGGGAAGAAAATCCAACCCCATTGCTTCGAACAACGGTGGAACCGCAAAAACCGGAACAAAGGGAACTTCTGCTGAACGCCTTAACAGAAATTGCAGATACAGACCCGCTATTGCATTATTATGTGGACACAATAACGCATGAAATTATTCTTTCTTTTTTGGGAAAAGTCCAGTTAGAGGTTATTTGTTCTCTGTTAATAGAGAGATACCATGTGAACATAAATGTAAAAGAGCCAACGGTCATTTATCTGGAAAGACCGTCGAAAGCAGCAAATCATACGATTCATATTGAAGTGCCACCCAACCCGTTTTGGGCGTCGATAGGCTTATCTGTAACGCCACTTCCGATGGGCAGCGGCGTGCAGTATGAAAGCAAAGTTTCTATCGGCTATCTGAATCAAAGTTTTCAAAATGCCGTAGCAGAGGGGGTTCGTCATGGCTTAGAACAGGGGTTATATGGCTGGGAGGTAACGGACTGTAAAATCTGTTTTGAATACGGACTTTATTACAGTCCGGTCAGCACTCCGGCAGATTTTCGTTTTCTTGCTCCTGTTGTTTTGGAACAGGCTTTAAAAAAATGCGGAACGCAGCTATTAGAGCCTTATCTCTCCTTTACCCTCTATGCACCGCAGGAATATCTCTCACGTGCGTATAATGACGCGCCAAAATACTGCGCGGAGATTGAATCAACACAACTGAAAAATGATGAAGTCATCTTTAAAGGGAAAATCCCTGCGCGCTATATAGGGGAATATCGCAATGATTTGAATTTTTATACAAATGGAAGAAGTGTCTGCCTTACCGAATTAAAAGGATATCAAGAATCTTTAGGAGAGCCAGTCTTTCAAACCCGACGTCCTAACAGTAGATTGGATAAAGTGCGCCATATGTTCAACAAAACGATATAACGTTGACATGGAGGACTACATCAAAACCAAGCTGATAGAGAGCCTTTTCAAGTTTCGGTTTGACCGTTGAACTATTTACAACTGAATAACACCGTCCCACAGCGGAACATGAGCAGTAAGTCTGAAAAGATTTGCTGCTTTTTTGTTGCCTGCTTTCGGGAAAGTAGACTGTATTCTGAAAAAAATACGGGAAATTTCTGCTTTCGTTTGGCGTTTTTTGAAATGCCCTGTATTAAAGCGTGAGGGCAAGGAAAGAGAAATTTTCCGGTTGGAGGTTGCCAAACATATTTTTTTAGATTACCCCCACAAAACAGGCAAAACGCAGCTTTCCAAACGCCTTATTGTCGGGAAAACCTAAGCTGCCAGAAAAGTTTTTGCTGGAATTTCCGTCCATTCTGCCCTGCCCGGTTTTGTAGGTATTGGGGGAAGAAATTTGCCGCCAAAGTTGGCAAAATCCCCGTCTGCGGAACTAAAGGTATTGAAAGCAGCCACACACAGCGTAGTCCGGCAGTTTCTTAGAGCAAGTATCGACCAGTGTACCAAATTTCGCTTTCGCTCCATTTGTTCCCCCGGTCTTACTTGTTGGGGTTGCCACCCCAAGCCCGCCTTTTGCGGCTCCAGCCGCTGAAAAATCCACGAAAAAATTTTGAAAGGAGTTGACACCACCATGAAACCCAAGACCTACAACACGCCCAAGCGGAAATGTGTTGTGAAAACCCGGCTGACCGAGGACGAGCGAAAAACCTTTGAGGACAAATGCGCCGCCCTCTCCATGAGCCAGTCTGAATATATCCGGCAGGCTATTTTTTACAGCAAGATAACCCCGGTTATCCGAGTGACCGCCCACAGCGAGGAAATGCTGACTGCCGTTTCTTCCCTTGTGGCGCAGTACGGAAAAATCGGCAGCAACTTAAATCAGATTGCCCGTTATCTGAACGAATACGGCATACCCTACAATGCCCTGTCCGGCGAAGTGCGGGCAGCCGTTTCCGACCTTGCCGCCTTAAAGTTTGAAGTGCTGAAAGTGATTGGAGAAGCCTATGGCAACGATAAAGCATATCAGTTCTAAGAACGCCGACTACGGGGCAGCCGAAGCCTATCTGACCTTTGAGCATGACGAGTTCACCATGAAGCCCGTCCTTGATGAAGCGGGGCGGCTTATCCCCCGGCGGGACTTCCGGCTGGAAACCCTCAACTGCGGGGAGGAAGATTTTGCCCTCTCCTGCATACGGGCAAATATGCGGTACGGCAAGAACAACAAGCGGGAGGACATAAAGAGCCACCACTATATCATTTCCTTTGACCCAAGGGACGCAGCCGACAACGGGCTGACCGTAGACCGGGCGCAGGCGTTGGGGCTTGCCTACTGCAAGGAGCATTTTCCCGGACATCAGGCTATGGTCTGCACCCACCCGGACGGGCATAACCACAGCGGGAATATCCATGTGCATATCGTTATCAATTCCCTGCGGATTGCCGAGGTGGAACGAAAGCCCTACATGGACAGGGCAAGCGATACCAGAGCCGGGGACAAGCACCGCTGCACCTCTGCCGCCCTGCGGTACTTCCGAAGTGAAGTCATGGAGATGTGCCACCGGGAGGGCTTGCACCAGATTGATTTATTGAATGGCAGCAAGAACAAAGTGACCGAGCGTGAGTATTGGGCGAAGAAACGGGGACAGGCAAAGCTGGACGAGAAAAACGCCCCCATGATTGCGGACGGCGTAACGCCCCGGACAACCAAGTTTGAAACCGACAAGGAAAAGCTGCGCCAGACTATCCGGGCGGTACTGTCAAAAGCAAAATCCTTTGATGAATTTTCCGCTTTACTTCTTAGGGAGGGCGTGACCGTTAAGGAGAGCCGGGGCAGATACAGCTACCTCACGCCGGACAGGACGAAGCCCATCACCGCCCGGAAGCTGGGGACGGATTTTGACAAGCCCGCCGCCCTTGCCCTTTTTGCTGAAAACGCCGCCAGAGCCGCCCAAAAGGAACAAGGCAGACAGGAATACCCTGCCGCTGTTTTCAAGCGTCCAGAGGGGCAGAAACCGCCGAAAATGACACCGAACACCGACAGCCCACAGCGGCTTGTAGACATTCAAAAGAAGCTGTCCGAGGGCAAAGGAAAGGGCTATGAGAAATGGGCGGCCGTCTTTAACCTTAAACAAATGGCAAAGACCCTGACTTATCTGAATGAGCATGGATTTTCCAACCCCGAAGAAGTGGAAGCCGCCCTTGCCGCCGCCATTTCCGGGCAGCACGCCGCCGGGGAGAAGCTGAAAAAACTGGAAAGCAAGATTACCGCCAACAAGGAACTCATGCGGCAGACCGCCGTTTACCGAAAGACCAAGCCCGTCTATGAGGGGCTGAAAAAGGCGAAGAAGCCGGAGCAGTACCGGGAGCAGTACCGAGCCGACCTCACACTCTACGAAGCGGCGGTACGGCATTTCCGGGAACAGGGCCTTACGAAGCTGCCAGCCGTTTCCAGGCTGCAAGCGGACAACGAAGCCATGATTTCCGAGAAAAACAGCCTTTATACCGACTACCGGGCGCAGAAAGCCAAAGCCGCTGAACTGCAAAAAGTCAAATCCAACCTTGCCGCCATTCTCCGGCAGGAACAGACAAAGGAGAAACGGCAGGATTTAGACCGTTAAAAACCGCCCCGAAATGATACCGAGGAGCAACAAAACACGCCCCCGGCACTATCCCCGTCTGTAATACCATGCCGATTTTTCAAGGGGCATACAGCGGGGAAAATCCCCGAAAATGACACCGAAACGATACACAAAAAGCCGCCTATCCCGTAACGCCGATAGGAACGGCGGAAAGGAGCAGATTTGCCACGAATGAGCAAGAAGCGGAAAGAGGAATGGGCTTTTTTCCTTAATGACCGCAACCGTATCACTTACAACCCACTCTGCCGCAAGTGCTGCCGCACCTGCAAGCAGAGTTTCCGGGCAACCATCATAGACTGCCCACCCTTTCTATCCAAACGAGCCAAAGACAAGACCATGACAAGGAGGTGAACCCTATCGCTGACTATATCACCGCAGAAACGGAGCTGCCCGCCTACCTGCCTTATCCCCGTTTCCTGCTGAAAATGGATATATCCCACACCGCAAAGCTGCTGTATGCGCTGCTGTTAGACCGTTCCACCCTTTCCCAGAAGAACGGCTGGCAGGACAGCGAGGGGCGGACATACATTGTCTACCCCATAG